>Ga0209888_1000013_pt1 | contig 149288 bp, 156 predicted proteins | sample OrgsoiDNA_201059_FD_185807 | JGI IMG/M metagenome (GOLD analysis project Ga0209888, IMG submission 185807) | Permafrost soil microbial communities from the Arctic, to analyse light accelerated degradation of dissolved organic matter (DOM) -... | ecosystem: Environmental > Terrestrial > Soil >...
TACATCAGAGACCCCGACGGCAACAAGATATGTTGCGTATGTCACAGCGCTGACTGACCTTCGACTTCTGGTTGCCGACTCAGCGGGTTCTGAGTCACGCAAGGTGACTTGGGCAGACGCTTACGATCAATCTGCCAAAAGCTAGGTGTTGCGCCTGGGGATTATTTTGGGACGAATGCCGCTCAGGTTGCGATGATCGGAGACTCAATGTAATGCGACCGAGATGGGCCGCGTGAAGCTGGTCTCATGGGGTTTACTTGGATCGAACCGGAAAGAGTGGTTTTGCTAATTTAGTACAATTTGCCCGGCTGGTTGTTGAGGAGTTCTGAGGGATACCCGGAGGCGTGGTGTTGGACGAAAGGGCAGTAAATCATTATCGATTGCGCCGCCAGCCCGGTTTCCGTCCTCAGTCCATACTCCCACCGCTTCAGTGCTAGCTTTTTACTTGGCATGGATTGATTAGCTGGAATATCGTAGTTCGAGTCGTGTATGGGATGGCAGTATTCGGAATGACGGCCATGGTTTCATTGACCCGCCCAGTATTCTCTACAAAATTACCTTGCGGCCCCACAAAGGTTGTTTTGCCTTGAGTCATGGCATCGAGCATGAGCTTTTTCTTCTCCATCTCCGGCTTGAAGTCATGATTCAGGGGCCATACTTGCAGGGCGTAGTCTTTGGTGAATAGGTAAAATTGCGGCGATGTGTCTCTGGAGTTCTCCGCGTGGGCGCACATTACATCGCTAGCTAGCGTTTGCATGGCAGGCTTGTAATGCTGGCTACTAAAGGTAGCCAAGATCAGCTTCGTCCGGGTCTGTATCGCTAGTGCGTCTTGGAGCTGGCAGGGGGTGATGTCGCCATAAGGGTTGGAACACCAATACACCTGAGTCATCGTGACGATATCCTCTGGCTTCACCGACAGATCTTTCTGGATGGCGGCTTGATCTTCTGGTCTTTCATACGGAATTGCCGCGCATCCAGTTAAGACTACGAAAGCGAGCAACAGGGTAACTAGGTGACGCATCAGAGGCTTCCTTGCGGGGCGGAGCTGGTTGTGTGCGGGAGGATAACCGTCAAGGTTCGCGTGGACAACAGGTGCCAGATACCCGCGCGTCTTGGTTGCGGGGGTCTCACGCTCCTGAGGTGCACACCATCGCCTTTGGCGTTGGGGTCAGGAAGGCGTGTTGGCCGGCCGGTTACCGTGGACATGCTCACGCTCACGGGCTGGCGGTCACGCCTCTCAAGGCATCCGCTCAACATTCGCGCACAGGACTCACGATCAGAAGGAAAATTAACGATAGGATAGGCCTCCCCATTTTAGAGGCAGCAGATTGGATGCAGACCTTTGACCCGATTCGGGATTTTTTCGAGCCACGGCAGGCGCGTCGGCTGAGCAACAGACTTCCCGTCGTTCACCTGCAGGTTGATCGCACCGAGTGCAACCGAGACACATTTCTGTTCCCGGCCCCCATGACCTTCGCAACGGTCGTGGTCGACAGCCAGCCCGTCGGTACGATCCGGTATGGCATCAATCCTCTGGGCGATCGCCTCTACATTTCCGAGATCAAGATCGACCCTGCCCATCAGCGCCGCGGCTATGCCTTGTCGGTGCTCTGGTTGTTGCACCTCTCCCATCACCTCCCCATCGTCCCCCTTCACATCTGGGGATCGGCCTATCCGTTTTGGACGGCAGCAGGTCAACAGTTTCGGGCCGCCGGCGCGACAATCGAAAAAGAGTTGCGCACGGGCGAACTCGACGAGGCCAAGCAGCGCTGGCAGCACCTGGTGCCGGAGCTTGAACACCTTCGCCGGATTCGTGAGTACGAGGCATCGCCTGAGTGGGCATCCCTCCAAGCGAGTCGGTCGCACTGATCCTTTGATCGTACCGAGCAACGCCAGTGCACATGGCCTGGCGGTTGCAGTCCTTCAACCCAAGACGCTCACTCAGGCAACGGGACCGCTCGAAAGACTTGAGCACTATTCCTCCAATGGTTGTATCGCCCTCGTCAAAATCGACCCAGTAAAGCAACCACACCAGATCAAACTCTCGGGCACGTAACTCCATGTCGTTGAAGCACCGCTTTTAACCCGGCCCCCCTGTTCAATTGCAAGGTGTATCAAACCGGGATATCGTGAGAACTCGTAGTCCCCGCGGTCAGGAGCGACCCAATGCTGCGTTCTTTTGTCTGTTCATGCTGCCTATTCCCACCCACCGAGCTGTATGAACACCTTGGTCGCTCAACCTGGTCGCGGGCCTACTAATGGACGGCCTTTCATCAGGAAATAAACGCGCAACACCGGAAAAATTCGGGGTCTATATGGGGGCCCCTGACACCAGCCTCCAAACGCATGCTAGAGACCGGCTGGACCGAATGCTGCGTGTGCTGGGCATTCTCTATCTATTGCGGATGAACGGCACCATTGCCAACGGTGCGAGCCTGACCATCGGCGAAACAACGCTGCAACACGGTCAGGGCGGCCCAGGTCAGCAGGCAGCGCACAAGGTATTACTCTCGTTCAAGGTCAATGGCGTGTCCCTGGACCAGTTGACTCAAAACAATGCGCTGAAAATGTTCATCATTTTCCTCAGTGCCGAAACCTCAATATTGAACCGGTATGCTAATGAGGCTGACTCGGATATCGAAAATGCCGGTGGTCGAACAGCCGTTCTTGCGCTCGCCAAAGAACTATTGACGAAAGACTGCGAAGGCAGTTGGCAGGGCTTGAAAGCCGCCCTGCTGCCCTGCTGGGAAAAACTGAAAATCCTTTACCTTCGCATTGGCGGCCAATGCAGAACACAGGCATGGGTGGATTTTCAAGACGAGCACCGCAACTATGGCATCCGTGCGGGCCTTCCCAGACAACCCAAGCTCGCCGACGCCGACCGACTGCGAAAAGCGGCGTTGATGAAGCTGATGATATTGGATGAGTACCTGGACATCGCGCAAGGAATGACATTCCCACTGCTCGATGCTGAGCTACAGAACATGTTCGAAGCGGCATTCGACGCTGATCTGGCGGCATTGATGGCGCGGAGCTCTGCCAGTTCCAGTTCCAGTTCCAGTTCCGTGGTCACAGCAGGCCACTCCTGTGCTCACTGTGGCAAGCCCACCAATCTCTGCTGCAGCCGCTGCAAGGCGGTCTATTACTGCAGCAAAGAATGCCAGAAAGCGCGCTGGAAAGCGCACAAGCCGTCTTGCCATCCACCCCATCCGTGACGGCACGGAGTGGAATTGAAGGGGCTATGCATAGATAGGGTCTGCGTACCTGCCCGGCACCAATTGCTGAGTTCAGATCGAAGCCAGTCAAATCTGGGTATTGCACAAGCTTCATCAAACGCACTACGGGGCATAGATATCCAGGGACAGCTTGATGCCGCGACGAGACAACGCCTCAAGACTCATCGGCGACAGTGATAAGCCTTGATTGCCGTTGCTCATGAACAGACCGCAAAACAGATCCACCTCAAATCGCTTGCCTATTTGTTCCCACACCGAAAGGTCGTGCGTCAGCTTGCCAAGCAGCTCAGCGATTTGACCGTCTAAATTTTCTGGACTCGACTCCGTCGCCATTAGCCGCCACCCGCCGGTTTTTGCCTCAAAAGCCGAGCCCGCTTTGAGGGGGAGGCCTTTGGTCTGGGCACGTGTAGGGGGATAGCCAAGCAGGTCCGTTATCTCATCAGGATTGAGATCAACGCCGAAGATGCGAAGTGACACTTTGGAGCATCCCACTGGGCCCATCGATTTTGCTCCCAAGACGGTGATGTTGCAGCACGTCCACAATGCCGTCGTTACTGGCCAGTCTCGCCCCCTCATAGCTGGTCAGCACTGGCAGAGATCGGCCAAAAGCGATCATCTGCGATGTCTAGAATTTCAAGGGCTACTCAACTACCTTCAACACTCTATATGAGTTGGCTAACGAGTCCATAATTGATACCGGTTTCGAGAATCTCGATTTTCTTGGCAACGTTGGACACAGCATTTGCGAGCGACGTGATCAAAGGCTTTACATTGAATCGGGTAATAATCGGTGCCTGGGTGAGGTGACCTGCTTTACATTCGAGCCCCATATTCGTTTGAGAACCGGAAAATGGGGTTACAAGCATGAGAATATTTACTACTTCGACGATGACGAAACACCGTGTGAGCTTTAGAAATTCTCGCTTGAAGCAGCTATATTTTCAGCGATGTGACCATGCTAAATGGCCATCCATTTGTGGGGAAGCAAAGCAATAATCTCACTCGCCCGCAGCGTCGGCAGGCGCATGAGAACATCCTTCAAATAGGCGTACGGGTCATGACCATTCAGCCGCGCTGACTGGATTAAACTCATGATCGCCGCCGCCCGTTTGCCGCTACGAAGCGACCCGGCAAACAGCCAGTTGGAACGTCCAAGTGCCCACGGTCTGATCTGATTCTAGACCGGATTATTGTCTATGGGTACAGCCCCATCTCCTAGGTAGCGTGTCAGCGCTACCCAGCGTTTAAGGCTGTAATCCAAGGCTTTGGCCGTTGCAGATCCGTTGGGCACAAGGTCACGCTGGGTCAACATCCAGTCGTGCAATGCTTTCGCCAATGGCGCTGCTTTTTCTTGTCGTATTCGCCAGCGATCCTCGTTACTCATGTCTCGCGCTTGGCGTTCAACTTCGTACAAGCCGCCAATCGAGTGCAGCGCCTGTTCTGCCAACTGGCTTTTATTCGCCACGTGCAGATCGAAAAACTTGCGCCGGGCGCGAGCCATGCAGCCGATTTCTGTCACGCCCTTCTCGAACCCGGCTTTGTAGCCAGCAAAGTCATCGCACACCAGCTTGCCGTTCCACGAGCCGAGGAAATTACGCGCATGCTCACCTGCGCGGCTCGGGCTGAAGTCATAGACCACTGCCTTGAGCGCCGAAAACGGCGTCGTGCAGTAAGCCCAGACATAAGCGCGGTGCGTTTTTTCTGTCCGGGCGCAAGCATCTGCACCGGCGTCTCGTCGGCGTGGATAACTTGCTGTGCCAAGACGGCCTCTCGCAAGGTATCAACTAGCGGCTGAAGCTGTACGCCGGTCTGCCCAACCCATTGAGCCATTGTCGAGCGCGGGATCGCTAAACCGGCGCGACCGAAGATTTTCTCCTGCCGATACAGCGGCAAGTGGTCAGCGAACTTCGCTACCATCACATGGGCCAGCAGTCCTGCGGTTGGGATGCCCTTGTCGATCACTTGGGCCGGTACCGGCGCCTGGATTAGTGTTTCGCACTGACGACAGGCCCACTTTCCACGCACATGCTGCTCGACGGTGAATACGCCCGGCGTGTAATCGAGCTTCTCGCTGACGTCCTCGCCGATGCGCTGGAGTTGGCAACCGCAGGTGCACTGAGTGTTTTCTGGTTCGTGATGAATGACGGTGCGTGGAAACTGTGGCGGCAACGGCGCGTGCTTCGGTTTTTGGCGCGCCTCCGCTTGAGCTGGAGCCGGAAGCAGTGCCGTCAGCTCAGCATCGATGGCCTCAAGATCAGTGTTAAGAAGATCGTCGAGCAAGCTGCCTTGCTCAGGGCTGATCTGCTCGCTGCGTTTGGCAAACCGGTGCCGCTTGAGGATCGCGATCTCGTGGGTCAGTTGCTCAATGATGGTTTGATCGCGATGGGTCTTTCTGCCCATGGTATCGACCTGCGACATCAACTGCGCGGCGAGTGCACGCAGTTGGTCGGGGGGCATTTGGTCGAGGTTGGGCAAGGAAATCATGCCGTGGATTTTACCAAAGCAGACCGCCTGCGGCAGCAGGCTCAGGCGTTTATTACAGCCTTTTTAAAGGATCGTGATTACACCGCCAGCGCCAACACGCTGCCACGGAAGACCAAGTACCAGGGACTGAAGTTGCTCGCTATCCAGTTCCAACTCGCAACCTTGTCGAATGCCTGGCCACTGGAACTTCCCCTGGTTCAAGCGACGTGCCGCCAGCCAAACGCCGATCCCATCATGCACCAGCACTTTCATTCGATTGGCCCGGCGATTGGCAAACAGATAAGCGCAGTGCGGCTTCGCCGCACCGAATACCGAAATCACTCTGGCCAATGCGGTCTCGGTACCGGCGCGCATATCCATGGGCTCGGTGGCGAGCCAGATGGCGTCGATGCGGATCATTGAGTGAGACCACGGACAAAACGGGCACAGCCTTCAGGATCGGAGATGGGCCATTTGACGTTGAGGGTTTGCTGACCCAGCGATAGCTCGACGGTCGCAAGCGCTTCGACCTTTCGCTTTATTTCCACTTTCAACGGTATGAACGCTGGCAGCGTGCTGGCTTGCTGATCGCTAAAAAGGGGCAGCCATCGGCGAACCACATTGGCGTTGATGCCATGACTCATCGCAATGGCAGCGACCGAAACACCGGGCTGCTGACATTCTTTGACTACCTGAGACTTGAAGGATTTCGGGTAAGACTTACGTTGGTGCATGACGATCCTGAGATTAAGGGTAATTGCGTCCGCAAAATTTACGTGGACACAATCGCCCTTAATGCTGGAGTTCGGAAGATGTGTTCGCCATCCGCTTACGCATAACCGGCAAGCTTTCCAGAATGAACCACATCCGTTGTGCACTTGCATCAAGTCGTGTTCTCACGCCTTGACGCCAGTTCCATCGGCGACAGGTCACGCCGAGATCATCGCGCCAAATCACTTCTCCTTTTTCAGGCGACTCGAACGCGGGAGTACCTTCCTTGACCGTATCGAACCGCTCCGTACCCTCAGCAATGGTTAGGCGTGGAGCCCCCACATAGGCGGCATAGTTCTCTCCACCAACAGGAATCGCATACTTGATACTGATTGCGTTGTAGAGATCCACAACGGGATCAATGCTGGAGAGGTTGCCATCGCGAACAACGCGCTTACGCAAGGCTTCGGCCGAACAGGGTGTACGCTGCGGTTTGGCCCCGAATGTTCGAAACACCTCAGCCCAAGCCGCTAAATGCGACTCGCCCCAACTCGGAAAGCCGGCACTGAAGGATTTGCAGGCATCAGCAAGAGCTTCAGCAGCTACGGCTGGCCGGGTGATAGGGGCCGCCCTTACAGTGATGCTTACTGCTCGAAAACCGGGTGCAATTTCAGCAATTCTGTGGTCAAGGACCGGCCAGACGGATGACATAAACACTCCACCACTACCGACGGCCAAGATTTCGAATGTCGTCATCCACCCTGGCTTCGCCAAGGGGTCTCAGGTTCTGTACCTGGGCCTCAAGCATCATTTTCAATGGATATCTCCTTAAGTGGCTGAGCGACGGCTGCATCAGACATTGATAGTTTTATCCAACAGACCTCATTAGCCCTAATGATTTAACCTACTGGCGCATTAGTAATCCTAATGGCCATTTGAGGTCTTTTTGATCTTTAATAGCCGTCTGCATACAGAGACTCTGTGAGTCAGCACCTTCAAGCCCATTCATTGCGGCCCTAGGTGGTCAGTCCCGGAATGAGATACACCCATGACGGTGATGGATCGGCATACCGAGTCATTCCAGAAGCGAGACCAGACGAGGCTTGATGGAGGTTTCAAGCACCTCCAGCAGTGCCAACGTCACCGGAAGCTTGAAACGCCGTGGGCCCGCGCTCCCTGGGTTGAGATACAAGGTTTCACCACGCCATTGAATGAGAGGCTTGTGCGAGTGGCCGGTGATCACCAGCTTTATGCCCTCATCAAGCACGGCTGGAACATCGGCGATGTCATGCACGAGCAGGGTCTGCCATCCGTTCAGGTCGAGCCGCAAAAGGTCCGGCAGATGCTCTGCCCAGGGCACGTTCTGGTCGTTGTTGCCGCGCACAACGAACAGTGGAGCGATAGCGGCCAGGTGCTCAAGCACCTCAGGCTTACCGATGTCGCCGGCGTGAATGATTCTTTCGCAGCCCTTCAGGGCAGCCAGTGCCTCGGGGCGGAGAAGGCCGTGGGTATCGGAGATCACTCCAACTTTCATGCAGAGCACCGCGATGGGCTGGAAGTGGTTAGCCAGTGTATCCACAGGTGCCTCGCTTCGAACAGCAGCGCTACTGAGCCAGCGGCCTCAACCTGCTGACCGCCGCGATTGTCTTGTGAACAGGACCTACCTCGAACGCTCAGCTCAGGGGCTGACGGACGCAGGAAAGCCGGTGAACACGGACCTGGATCAATACCTGTCGCCGCGGGTTCGGGAGCACATCAACCTGGCCGCAGAGTATGTCTGGCGGCAGAGCCGCAAGCTGGAAGACGGGCAATTCAGACCGCTACGACAGGTCGGAAAACCTTGGCCCAGGATTTTTCAGAATTCCGTAAGCGCCCCTAACTTGCAAAACCCTCGGCTTTGACTAAGTTGATAGCTACTGGCCATTGACGTGCTCTTCAGCGGCCAGAAACCCGGTAAAAATCGTCGAGGAATTCAATAACCAGACGCCCTCCTATCGTACCCAGCTGACACTGACACGGAACTTAGTCATATCAATCAAGAGGGACGCTTGATGAAACGTAGCGTGTTGCCTGGTGCCTTTTCACTCAAGGGTGCGGCCGAAAACTACTGGCTCTCGTTGTTAGTGTTTTCGATTCTGGTTGTCGCCAGCTTTCTGTTATTTGAACAGCAGATCCAACAACTGCTGAATCACCTGGGCACCGTCCTCCCCACCGACCCGGTACAACGCCTGAGCCTGGCCCTGCTGCTGGTAACGCTGCTGGCCCTGGACGTGCTGCTGCCCGTGCCTTCCAGCCTGGTGGCCTTGCTGGCCGTGGCGGCTCTGGGCGCCATTGGCGGTTACCTGGTGATCTTCATCGGCCTGTGCCTGGGAGCCAGCCTCGGCTACTGGCTGGGGGCCGGCTACTTTCGCCTGCTGTCCAATTGGCTGGGACTCAGAAGCCGGCAACCCGGGCAACTGGCCTATCGCCTCAGCACGCTATCGCTGGTGTGCCTGCGTGGCGTACCGGTGCTGGCGGAAACCTCGGTGCTGGCTGCCGGCATGCAGCGCTATCCGCTGCGCCAGTTCCTTCTGGTCACCACCCTGGCCAACGCCGGCCTGGCCCTGGCCTATGCCGCCATCGGCAGCCTGCTGGTGCAGCAGAACGCACTGCTGGCGACCATTCTCGCCAGCATGGTGCTGCCCGGGCTATTTCTGGGCGCCCGCAGCCTGTTCAAAGATCGCTTGGCACAGCCCCGGCTCGATCAGGTTCAGCCTCTGGAAGGCCGCTTCCAGGTGAGCTACCACTACCCCGTGCTGTTCACCGACCACATCTTCCAGGCGGACAACCCTTGCCTGCACCAGCAACTGACCCGGCAGAGCCCGGGCCCCATCACCGTGCTGGTGTTTGTCGATGAGCAATTGCTGCTGTGCTCACCCCAATTGCCACAACAGATCAGCACCTACTTCAGCGCCAATGCCGCCGACCTGCATCTGCAAGCCGCGCCGATCGCAGTACCAGCCGGCGAGTTGAGCAAGACCCCGGATGTACTCCAGCAGCTGTATGCACACATGCTGGAACAGGGCCTGGATCGCCACTGCTATGTGCTGGCCCTGGGCGGCGGCGCGGTACTGGACGCAGTGGGTTACGCCTGCGCAACCTTCCACCGGGGCATGCGCCTGATCCGCATCCCGTCTACCGTGCTGGCACAGAACGATGCCGGCATCGGGGTGAAGAACGGCATCAACGCCTTCTCCCAGAAGAACCTGCTGGGGGCCTTCTACCCGGCCACGGCGGTGATCAATGACTTCCAGCTGCTGCTCAGCCTTTCCCACCGGGACCAGATCGCCGGTCTGGCCGAAGCGATAAAAGTCGCGGTGATCAAGGACGCGGCCTTCTTCCAGTGGATGGAGCAGCAGGCCGAGGCCCTGGCCGGTTTCGAGCACAGTGCCAGCCGCTATGCCATCCACCGCTGTGCGGAACTGCACCTGGGCCATATCACCGGCGCCGGCGACCCGTTCGAACGCGGTAATGGCCGCCCCCTGGACTACGGGCACTGGGCCGCGCACAAGCTGGAGAACCTCAGCCAGCACCGCTTGCGCCACGGTGAAGCGGTGGCCGTGGGCATGGCCCTGGATGCGCTGTATGCCAACGCCAGCGGCCTGCTGTCCGATGCCGACAGCCAACGCCTGCTGCAACTGCTGGACAAGCTCGGCTTCAACCTGTGCCCACCGGAACTGAGCCTCAGGGATGCCCAGGGACGCTCGCCGATCCTCCAGGGCCTGGAAGAGTTCCGCCAGCACCTGGGAGGCCAGTTGTCGATCCCGATGCTCAGCCGCCTGGGCCAATCGGTGGATGTGCACCAGATCGACATGCCGTTGATGGAGCAGGCCCTATTGCGCCTGACGGGGTTCGGCGGACCGGATTTCGCCTGGGGCTCGGGGTGCACGCAATGACTCACTCCTCGCTGACCACCTGGCTGACCCTGGGGCGGGTGTCCAACCTGCCCACCGTGTGGACCAACGCCCTGGCCGCCGCCCTGCTGGTCAGCAGCGCCACCACCCTGGCGCCGCCCTCGCCGCTGGTCTGGACCCTGCTGCTGCTGGCGCTCTCGGCGCTGTACCTGGCAGGCATGCTGCTCAACGACCTGCTGGATGCCGACTGGGACCAGCAGCACCACAACCCGCGGCCGATCGTCCTGGGACTGGTCAGCCGCACCCAGGTCGGACTGGCCACCGCCGCCCTGTTGCTGCTGGCGACACTGGCGATCTTCGGCCTGAGCCGGCTGATCGCCCAGCCCCATTGGCTGCTGGCCAGTGCCGGATTGCTGCTGCTGTTTATCCTTGGCTACAACCTTTTGCATAAGAAGTACCCCCACAGCGTCTGGCTGATGGGCGGCTGCCGCTCGGCCCTGTACCTGACCGCCGCCGCCAGCCTGGCCATGCCCCCCCAGCCGTTGTGGCTGTGCGCTGCGCTGCTGGGCACCTACATCGCCGGGTTGACCTACCTGGCCCGGCTGGAGCATCGCAACCAGTTGCTCAGCCGCCTGCCGCTGCTGCTTATGCTCAGCCCCCTGCTCCTGGCCGCCTACGCCGACAACAGCGTGTTCTGGCTGGTCCTGCTGCTGTGGCTGGGTTGGCTGGGCTGGCATTACCAGCGCCATTTGGCCAACCCGCAGCAACGGCAGATCCGTGCCTTTATTGGTGCCGGGCTGGCCGCCCTGCCGCTGTTCGATGCCCTGGTGCTGGCCGTGGCCAATCAGCCCCTTGGCAGCCTGCTGTGTGTGCTGGTGTTCTTTCTGCTTCCCCACCTTCAACGCTGGATCAAGCCGACATGAGCATGGACGCCCTCTCTTGCGCGCAGACTGCGCTCGCCATTCGTCATGCAACCTTCACCGAGCGCCAGCAACGGCTGGACCGGCAACTGGACGACGAAAGCCGCCGCTGGTGGCAAGAAGCCCGGGAGCAACTGGCCCGGCAACCTTCGGCCAACACCCTGATGCTGCTCAGCAGCCAGTGTCGGCGCCGCCTCGGGGACGCCCCCTTGGCCGCCAGCCCGGACGGGAGCCGCACCCAGCTGGCCCGGGCGCTGCTCCTGGCCCAGTTGCTGGAGCAACAGGCCGGCGCCGATCAACTGGCCCTGCTGCGCCAGTTGTTTCTCTGGGGCGACGACCAGGAAAAGGCCGCGCTGCTCAAAGCCCTGGATGACCTCGACAGCCAGGGTGCCAGCCTCGACCTGGCGCTCCAGGCAGGGCGCACCAACAACCGCGAAGTGTTCGCCGCCATCGCTCTGGACAACCCCTTTGCCGCGCGTCACTACCAGGACAGGGCCTTCCATCAACTGGTGCTCAAGACCCTGGGCATGGGCCTGGACAGCCGCCGCATCCACGGCCTGGCAGAGCGGCGTAGCGTCGACCTCAACCAACTGGCCCTGGACCTGATGGAAGAGCAACTGGCCGCCGAGCGAGAGGTTTCCCACGGGTTGCCCCAGGCCATCGCCTTCGACCTGTTGAGCCAGGCCCAACGCCAGCGCCTGCGCGGCCTGTGCCAGCAGGGACGGTTGCCCCGGCACTGGCACGAACACTTCCCCGCAGACACCTGAAGCCTTCCAGGTCAGGCAACGATTTCTGTAGCACCCAATCAAGGAGCCATCATGGCGAAGTACTTCGATCCGCACATTCATATGGTCAGCCGAACCACCGACGACTACCAGAACATGGCGGCCGCCGGAATCACCGGGGTTATCGAACCGGCCTTCTGGCAGGGCCAGGCCAGGACCAGTGTCGGCAGCTTCGTCGACTATTTCGACACCCTGCTGGGCTGGGAACGCTTTCGCGCCAGCATGTTCGGCATCCATCACTTCTGCACCATCGGCCTCAACCCCAAGGAAGCCAACGACCTGTCGGTGGCCAACGAAGTGCTGGAGATCCTGCCGCGGTATCTGGTCAAGGACGGCGTAGTGGCGGTAGGGGAAATCGGCTATGACGACATCACCCCGGAAGAGGACCGCTTTCTCGCCGCGCAACTGGAGCTGGCCAAGCAGTTCAACCTGCCAGTGCTGGTGCACACCCCGCACCGCGACAAGATCGGTGGCACCAAGCGCACCCTGGCGGTGATTCGCGAAGTCGGCATCGCTGAGCACCTGGTGATCATCGACCACCTCAACGAACTGACCCTGCCCCTGGTGCTGGACAGCGACTGCTGGCGCGGACACTCGATCTACCCCAACACCAAGATGTCCGAGCAGCGCATGGTGGCCCTGCTGCAGGAATACGGCACCGAAAAAATGGTGGTCAACAGCGCAGCCGACTGGGGCATCAGCGACCCGCTCAAGGTGCCCAAGACCGGCCAGGCAATGCTCGCCGCCGGCTTCAGCGAAGCCCAGGTAGAACAAGTGCTGTTCCATAACCCGGTGGATTTCTTCGCCCAGAGCGGGCAATTGGACAAGACGCTGGTCAGCAGCCCGCTGCCCATTGATCAGCGCCGGCAATGGCAGGACAACTCGGCCCTGCGCGGCCAGGAACCGGTGGTCAAATGAATGCCCGGGCCGGCTGGAGCGCCGCGCAGATCGGGTATTGCAGCAACGTGCACCCGGCCCGTGACGTGGCCGGCCTGCGGGCATCGATCCAGCAACACTTCCAGGAGGTACGGCGCCAGCGCGGGCTGGCGGTACAGGACAGCGGCCTGTGGATCAGCGCCCAGGCCGCTGCCGAGCTGCAGGAGCCCGACGTGCGTGAAGCCTTCCTCGAACTGCTTCGCGACTGCGGCCTGCGCCTGACGTCGCTCAACGGTTTTCCCTATGGCCAGTTCCATGAGGGCGCGGTGAAGGCCGAAGTCTACCGGCCGACCTGGGCCGAGCCACAGCGCCTGGAATACAGCCTGCAACTGGCGCACCTGCTGGCCGCCGCCCTGCCCCCGGATTGCCAGCAGGGGGTGATTTCCAGCGTCCCCTTAGGTTATACCGCCACCTGGGACGAGGCCCGGCAGCAACAGGCCGAAGCACACCTGAGGCAACTGACCACCGAACTGGCAAGCCTGCATCGCAGCAGTGGCAAAAAGATCCTGCTGTGCCTGGAAATGGAGCCGGACTGCGTACTGGAAAACACCGACCAGGCCCTGGCCTTTTTCAAACGCTGGCAAGCTACCGACCCCCATCATGGCTACCTGGCGCTGTGCTTCGATGTCTGCCACCAGGCAGTGGTCTTCGAGGATTGCTACCAATCCCTGCAACGGCTGCTGGACGCACACATCCCGGTGGGCAAGATCCAGCTGTCCAATGCGCTGATCTGCCAGTTGCCGTTCGCCGATCGCGAGCGCCGCGAGCAGGTGCTGCAGGCCCTGGGCAACTTCGTCGAGGCCACCTACCTGCATCAGGTCAAGGCCAGGGATGTCACCGGGCAAATGCTGGCCTGGTCCGACCTGCCCGGGGCACTGAACGCCACCGAACCGACCCAGGGGCAATGCCCGGAGTTGCGCATTCACTTCCATGTGCCGTTGTTCAGCGAGCAGTTTCTCTTGAGCGAGCTCAGTGGCAGCCAGCAGGCGCTGCTGCGCACCTTCGACTTCCTCGCCGCGCATCCGCACTTCCAGCCGGTACTGGAGGTGGAAACCTACAGCTGGAACGTGTTGCCCGCCACCTTGCGTCCGGACAGCGAGCAAGCCTTGCTGCAAGGCATCGCCGCAGAACTGCAATGGGTCGAAAGCCAACTGCACAAGCGCCATCTGTTGCGTGGCCTGTCCTCGGCCATGGAGGCCCCGGTCCATGCCTTCTGAACGCCAACCCTTGCTGCTGATCAATGTGGTGGGCCTGACCCCGAGCCTGTTGGGCCCGGCCACGCCCCGGATCAATAGCCTGCTGCAACGGGCACGGATGGCCAGACTGCGGCCGGTATTCCCCGCCGTGACCTCGACGGTGCAGGCCTCGATCCTCACAGGGCTACCGCCCTCGGGACACGGCATCGTCGGCAACGGCTGGTATTTCCGCGATCAGGCCGAAGTGCGTTTCTGGTTGCAGCCCAATGCCCTGATCCAGGGTGAGAAGGTCTGGCAAACCCTGCAACGGGAAATCCCCGGCCTGCGCTGCAGCCAGCTGTTCTGGTGGTTCAACATGTATGCCCAGGTAGAGGCGTCCATTACACCAAGGCCTCACTACCCGGCCGACGGGCGCAAGATGTTCGGCCTCTATTCGTCACCACCGGGCCTGCACGAACGTATCGAACAGCAGATCGGCGAGTTCCCCTTTCCGAGCTTCTGGGGCCCGGCGGCGGGGATTGCCTCCAGCCGCTGGATCGTCGACTGCGCCATTGCCGAATTCCAGATCAGCCGCCCCGATCTGCAACTGATCTACCTGCCGCACCTGGACTACAGCCTGCAACGCCTGGGGCCGGAGCATCCGTCCATCAGCGACGAAGTACGGGCCATCGACCATGAAGTCGGGCGCCTGCTGGAGTTTGCCCAGCAGCAGGGCGCGGCGGTGATGCTGATCTCCGAATACGGTATCGAGGCGGTGCAGCAATCGGTTTCGATCAACCGCGTGCTGCGCGAGCAAGGCTTGCTGCAAGTGCGCCGCTCCCTGAGCTGGGAGCTGCTGGACCCGGGTGCCAGCTCGGCCTTTGCCGTGGTCGACCACCAGATCGCCCACGTCTACGTGCGCCAGCCCGAGGACATTGCCCGGGTCAAGGCCCTGCTGCTAAGCCAGCCCGGTATCGAGCAGGTACTGGACAAACGCGAGCAACAGGCTTGCCAGCTCAACCACCCACGCAGTGGCGAGCTGGTGGCGGTGGCCGCCCCGGGCTTCTGGTTCGATTACTACTACTGGTTCGACGACCGCCTGGCCCCGGACTTCGCCCGCACCGTGGATATCCACCGCAAACCGGGCTACGACCCGCTGGAGCTGTTCATCGACCCGGCGATCCGCTTTCCCAAGCTGCGGGTCGCCCGCCGGCTGCTGCAGAAGAAGCTCGGTTTTCGCTACTACATGGACCTGATTCCCCTGGACACCTCGCTGATTCGTGGCAGCCATGGACGCTTGCCGAGCAACGCCGAGGTCGGGCCACTGCTGATCACTGATTGCGATTTACCACTGCCGGAGCATCTGCCGGCCACGGCGGTAAAGCACCTGCTACTAGAACATTTTCTAGGGCGCCCCTATGACGATACGGCTCAGGCCAAGGAGATTCCATGTGGCGAACCATCCCTATAGCTGTGCTCAGTGTGGTGAGCGGCCTCGCTCAGGCACAGACGACAAGTACCTTCGATTGCAGCAACTTCCAGCGCTTTGACGGCAACACGGCTGGCACCCTGGCCACCTTCAAGCAAAGTCCGGAAACCATGGCCTGGAACTGGTTTGTCTGCCTCAACCAGCCCGTCAGCGCTAGCGGCACTCAGCGGGAGTGGGAAGCCTTCAAGCCTTCCGAGCAGGTCTACCAGAGCCAGGGCCAGGCCCCTCTGCCCTACGCCCAACGCGAGCCGGTGCCCGAGGCAGTGCTGAAACAGGCCGCCAGCCTGGGATTGAATCCCAAAGCGCCATTCCAGAACCTGGGTAACGACACCGATGGCAGTACCGACAACGGCACCCAGCAAGTGGATGGCCTGGCCTTGCAGATGGGCAATCAGGTACCCGAGGCGCAACGGGGCCAGTCGGTACGCTTCCACCTGATGATGGGCCTCGATACGTTCGAGTACATCTTTGGCAAGGAACTCTACAACCGTAATGGCATCGACGCGCTGACCAGCAACCTGAACTTCCCGACAACCGCCTGGGAGTTGAAAACCGCCTGGCTGTGGATCGGCACCGACCAGACGTTCAAGGCGACGCTGGGCACGGACGGCTACTACATCACCCAGGCCTACTACGTCGACAAAAAGGGCCAGTATCAGGTCGGTTATGCCGCGCTCAGTGGCATGCACGTGATCAACAAGCTGACCCCGGACTGGGTCTGGAGCACCTTCGAAAACCTCAACAACCCCAAGTACACGGTCACCAATGACACACCGGCCAAGCCGATGACCAACATCACCGGCCCGACCGCAGCGGCGCAACCGGTCAATGCCAGCTTCCAGAAACAGTACCCGACACTGGGGCAATACGAACTGATCGGTGTGCAGTTCGATCGCCACGAGCCACAGCCCAAGCTACTGGCCAACTCGCAAATGGAATCGGCCTTCCAGAGTGATTCATCGTGCTTGGCCTGCCATAACACGGCCGCCTATTCGAAGCGTAAAGGCTTCTTCAACTTCGCCCTGCCCGAGAATGGCGGCATTGCCTACCCCACCAGTGTGCTGCCGGACTCCGACTTTGTCGGGTATCAGAAACTGGACTACGTCTGGTCGCTCAAACGCGCCCAGTGGAAACGCTAAGGAGAGCAGCCCATGAGTGTCTTGAACTTTCCCAGGATCTACCTCAACGGTCATATGTTCTGGAACCCGCCGACGGCCAACAACAACGACGCGTTTCCACTCTACGACGCCGTAAAGATGCGGATGAACTGGCCGTTCCTGTCTTACTACGATATCAACGAAAGCAACGCCGCCGCCCAACTGATGCCTTGGGCCATCACCCCGCTGGCTTACGAAAATGTTCCGGACTATGTGTTGCAGGTGCCGGGCAACGGTAAAACTACGAGCTACCCGATGATGCCTGCGGAGTGGGACCTGTTCGGCGATAACGCCTGCGGTACCGTTGACTACGACACGACCCACTCGGTGATCATCGGCGGGGAGTTCCAGGCCAACAGCTACATCTCCCAGGACTCGCTGATCAGCAAGAACTTTCAATTGCTGGGCAATCCCTTCGGCAGTACCGCGCCGACTCCGGCGCGCTTTGTCGATGTCAGCCCCTGGCAGAACACCTTCACCGCCTTGTACTTCGACAAGCTGTTACTGGGAGACGCCACCTGCGGCCTGACCCTGAAACGTGAACACCGCATGCTCGACCGGTTCCTCAACTTCAACTGGGGAGCATTTGGTGGCCTCAGCTATGTCACCACCACCTGGCAGACCTGTTTCCCGAGGGAAAACCTGCAATGGGTGGTGAGCGATTCGAATCTGCTCAAGACCCTGCAGCAGGAAATGATCCAGCAGAATGCCAAGGGGCTGATGTTCAGGTTCAGCACCTACCTGACCTTCTACAACAAGAACGGCATCTTCAACGATTACCCCACGGTGGGGGGCCAAGCCCAGATGCAGGAGATGTATCAGAAGGGGCTGGACAACGTCGCCGATATTTTCTTCAACCCCGCCTACAGCCGCACCGCCGGCACCCTGGGCCTGTGGTTCGATGACGAGTTCCCCACTGCACCGGCCGGCCGACGCCTGACGCCCCAGGAGCCGGTCCCGATGTCCCGTCCCCATCCCAATGACACAGACCCGGGCAGCATGACCCTGGGGGTGATCAGTGCCACGGTCCAGGGCAGTACGCTGTCTCTGGACCTGAGCAACACCTTTCCGTTCTACCCGGTCGAAGGCACCGAGAAAACGATACCGGTGGCGGAAAAGTTCGCGGCGGGCAGCTATGAACTGGGGGTCCGTCAGGACGGCGGCGCATTCCAGTCCGTGGCCAGCTTCGGCTTCGAGCAGTATCGCCAGGCCGCCTTCGACAAGCGCTCGGGCCTCCTGGATTTGCCCCTGAGCCCCGAGGCCCAGAGCCTGCTGCAAACAGGCCGCCTGGAATTGCAACAGCAGGCCAGCCCGAACCTGACCGCCGCGACCCAGTGCGAGTGGACGGCGGAGGTCATCGAAAGCGGCAGCTTTATCGATGTCGGCGACAGCCACACCCTGAACATCATGGTGCAACGTGATGGCGTACCCGCTCCGGCTGGCATCGGACTGTGGGTCGCGGAGTACGGCAACGCCTTCATGTTGACCACCAGCAGCTACTATCTGGCGTTCAGCAACAAGGCCAACTTCACCCTCTTCCAGGACTACCCGTCACACCGCCAGGACAACGTCGAAACGTTGCCACAGTTCATCGAAGACAAGGTGGCAGCCAGTGTCCGCACCGTAGGCAGTGGTCGCAAGCTGAGCGCGATCCTGCCATCAACCAGCGCCACCGATCAGGACGAGGGAGTGGCAGTGCTCTATCAGGATTACCTGGAGACCCCGGCAGCGTTGAACCTGCGCCCCTGCCTGCAGTTCGTCGGCGCCAAAGCCATGAGCGGAACCCTCAAGGACGATCTGCACAACACGGTGGACTACAGCCTGACGCGCATCCAGACCAACGATCAGGGCATCGCCCAACTCAAAGTCAAGGCGGTGGCCCCAGGCTTCCCGACCCTGCGCTTCTTTCTCGAGGAAAATGGCCTGCAACCGACGATCCCCTTCAGTTTCAGCTACCTCGACGCCTACACCGACTTCCTCGCGCCCTTGCGCATCCTGCCCCAGGAACCGCAGTTGCAGGATGAGTTCATCAAATGCTGGAACAACGTCTACCAGGACAAGAACGCCAATCTGCGGATCTGGAACGAGTTCATCTTCCCGAACATCCTGCAGCCCTTCTATTACCTCTACCCGATCATGAACAAGTTCATGCCGCTCAACTCCCTGCAGCGCATCGAGGGGGCGGTGGACCAGTTGATCGTGCTGATCAGCAAGCCGTATCAGGAGGAAAGCACGCTGGCGATGCCCATTACCCGGGACATGCCCCAGAGCCGGCGCAAGGTGCTGGAAATCTGGGCCAACGACCTGGTGAAAATGGGCTATCCACCTAAGCCGCTGGATCCGGCCGACTACCCGCAGGCCTGATCCCTGACCGCTGCACAAAGGAGCACCGGGTGACCCCATCACCCGGTTTCTAAAAGGAGTGCCAGATGAAAACCCCAATCCTCCATCGACTGATACTGGTCGTTGCCCTGCTGTTTGGCAGCCAGGCGCTATTGGCCCAGCAGGGTGATGTCTATTTCACCATGGGCGTGCACAACACCCAAGGCTGCAATACCGCCAACAACAACTGCATTGCCAAGCGCAAGGCCGGGGAACCGAGCGATCCGTTCTTTCCGGCCACCTGGGTCAGCGACTGGACCATGTACCGGGTCACCAGCAACTACCAGAAAAACCCACCGCCCTACAGCAGCCCGCCCAGCACCCTGAAACCTTCGGACTACAGCGTGTCCCAGGGCACCAGCTACTACGACACCGGTTATATCCCGGCCGACGGCGACGGTTTCGGCGCGATGATGGAGCACTATGAGAAGTACTGCCTGCCGATCTTCCCGATCAAGAACAATAACTACACCTGCTCGTTCGTGTCCCTGGGCAACAAGGCCTACTTCCTCACCTACCCCGAGGACCGGCCCAAGGACATGCCGGCCTGTTGCATGTTCTCGCCGATGAACCATCCACCGCGCCAGGACTTTATCCAGCACCTGCCTTACAGCGCCGTGCGCAGTGAGAATCTGGGCGGCAGCGTCCAGGCTTACGCCCTGGAGATTCCGGTCCAGCCGAGCCCGATTCTGTTCGGTTACGCCTTCAACAAGCAGGCCACCAGCGACGGACCGGGGCAACCGAGTTATCGACACCCGCAGTCGTTCTATTTCTCCGGTGATGCCAGCGTCGCCAACGCGCCCATCGTCAGCCAGAACTACCGCAACTGGCGTATCGAGAAACCGGACCCGGCGAAGACCTGGGACCAGGTAGCGAAAATGTGCCCGAGCAACCCGCCGCCCTGCCAACTGTTCAACCCGCCACCCTCGCTGAGCAACGGCAAGCGCGCTCAGTGGAACCAACTCATGCCCGCAGCACAGTGACAGGAGTCACCTCATGAGCAACTGGAGTCGTTTCACCGCCCTGCCCCTGATGTTGCTAGGGCTGGGCAGCCTGCCGGCCAGCGCCCTGCAACCTGCCGCCGCCGACGCACAGACCACCTGCCCGCCCAGCGCCGTGGTGCCCGCGGCCGGGGCATCACAGGCGGCCTTCGATCAATACAGCTGGCAGATGTTCATCAACCTGAACTGGCCGGCCAAGCCCGGCCAGCGCGGCGTGGCCGACTGCAGCAAGCCCCTGGGCAGCAGCGGCAGTACGGTCTGGCAGACCTACAAGAGCGTCAGCGAGACCTTTCTCCCCGGGGCCAGGGATCCCGGTCCATGGAACTCGAAACAGCAACGCAAGAACCTCAATCTGATCAACATTGCCGCACTCAAGAACACCCAGGTGGTGCAGTCCGATAACCAGGCCGTGGGCGGCTGGCTGATCGATCAGCGCGGCAACCCGACCTACTATGACATCGCCGCCAACGAGGTCTCCTACAACTACATCGTCGCCAACAACTTCTATAACGCCGCGATCGTCGATGCCGCGAAGACCATCAACTTCCCCCAGAACGCCGGCGAGATCAAGGCCAGTTGGCGCATCCTCACCAGCGCTGACGACAGCCACCGCTACCTGACGATGAAAGCCCTGGTCACCCGCTTCGACGCCCAGGGGCAACCCAACGGCACCCAGGAAGCCAACCTGGGGTTGGTGGGGCTGCACATCATCAGCAAGGTCGAGGGCTTCCCGCAGTGGGTCTGGTCGACCTTCGAGCAGATCGACAACGTGCCCCCCAAGGTCAAGCTGGGAGGCAAGTGGGTGGACCAACCGGTCTCGGGAATTTTCTACTCCTACTTCAACGCCAAGGCGCCCGCCGACAGCCTCAATCAGTCCCCCTGCCTGTGGCAGCAGCAGGGTGGAAACATGGTCTGTACGCCCAAACCTGGCAGCAGCTTCAGCACGCCGGACCCGCTGAACCGGGTCACCCCGATCACCGACGCCACCCTGCAGATCAATGCTCAGTACCAGAGCGATCCGCAGGTACAGCAGAGCGTCTTCAAGTACTACCAGTTGATCACGACCCAACGCCCACAGTCGCCGGACAACCCCGGCAACCCGCTAGGACAGCCAACACCGTCGCTGTCAGCCAACGTCACCATGGAAAGCTATATCCAGCCCAGCAGCAGTTGCATGAACTGCCATTCCATGGCGACACCGCTCAACAGCCAATACAAGAGCGACTTCTCCTTCTTGTTCAGATTCGCCCACGCCCCGGCCGCCGGCGCCGCCAAGGATAAGGAATAGATCATGAGCATATTGAATGGACCCCGACTGAACTTCTGGGGCGGCATCTCCACCGACGTCAGCGTGCCGAACAACTCACCGACCTTGCCCAATGGCATCGCCACGTCCCTTGAGCTGTTCGAACTGACCACCTCGACCGTGGCGGAACAGGCCCGGACCTATAGCGATGACCGTCTCTATGAATTGATCAACACCCCGGACCCCAGAATCGGCCCCAACAGCCGATACACGGCCGGCGGCTGGAACCACTACGGAGAACACGTGGTGACGCTGCACAACGCGCTGATCAGCTCCCAAGGCACACCGGGCAGCATTTCCTTGGAAGGGGACATGGTCGGCCAACCGGTTTACCTGCTCGGCTCCGTTACCCCCGGCACCGGACAAGGCCCCTACTCCGGCCCGATGATGGTCGACCTGGACCCCACGGGGACCACCACGACCCAGATCTTTGTCGGCGGCCTGCAGATCGGCAGCAGCACAGCGCCTCAGCTCTTGATTCGCTGGAATACCGTGTGCAGCAGTTTCGACGTAAACACCCGGGTGCTTGAGCCTGCAACCATGGACTCGCCTGGTTCCTTCCATGGCAGTGGCACCTTTCAACTGACCTTTCCACTGAGCAGCATCGTCAGCTACAACAAGGACAGTGCCGGACTCAAGGCCCTGATCGAAGCGCCCAACGCGACGGGGATCGTGCTGCGTTTCGTGATGTTCGAAATGTGCCCCACGCTGACCACCGCGCAACTGAACGCGGACTACGCCGCCAACCAGTTCAGCCCTAACCCGAGCATCGGCCGGGTCATCGGCACCCTGGCCACGGCGTATGCCGATGAGCCGCAGATCTGCCCGCCGGGCCGTCAACTCATCAATGCCGACAAGGACCTGAACATCAGCAGCGTTGCCTATGCCGAGGTCGCCAATGGGCAACTGAGCCTCGATATGGTCAACCTGATCCCCAAGCAGACCTTCAGGGCCGTGCGCGACGACATCACCAGTCCCATTGGTCCCAACGCCGACTACGGGACCGTCACCATTGCGGCCGGGACGACGTCCCTGGCGAGCTTTGCGCCCAGCGATCCGCTGCTGCAGGACTACTACCGGTACGGTGGCATCATCGACGTGCCGCTCACCACCACCCAGACCCAGCTGGTGCAGAGCACGCCCTTGGGCATCAGCGCCCCGGGGAGCGCCCGTAACCCGGCGCTATCGGCGCCCGAATGCCCGTATCGGGTCTACAGCGATCAGCGCAACACCTACCTCGATCCTGACAACCCCGGCGTGCAGATCACCTTGCAAGTCCGTTACCTGGGAGCGGTGGTGCAAGACGACACGCCAATCGACATCGCGGCCTCGGCGACCGCCGTCTATCAGGCCAACCGCTATTGGGACTTCCTGGAGTTTCCGAACTCGCTAACGGTACCGGCCGGCCAGCCCTCAGTGAGCTTCAGTGTCGTCCCCGTCGCCGGCTCCAGAGTCCAGGCTGGCTTCACCACACTGACCTACACCCTCGACAACAACCCTCTGACCCAGAGCTTCAGCAACTTTCGCAAATACGCCTGGAGCGACTTCGGCATTCCCGCAGGCAGCATCGTCACCTGGGAACAGGCGTATCAGAACGTGTTGCGCTTCCATTACCTGGCCTTCCCCGCCATGTCGCGCTACATCCAGCTCAACCAGCCTGACGCGGTGATGGGCTACAAGCAGGCGATCCTGGCCCGGATATCTCCCGAGTACCAGAACACCACCTTGTACATGTCGGTGGTGCGCTCGATGTCGCCGAGCCAAAGGTCCTTGCTGACGTCCTATCTCAACGGCACACCCTGGCAGCCTTGAACAAGGAGAAGACCATGCCCCCTGCTTTACACATTCCCGCCCAGCCGGAACAAACGCTGCGCCCAAGCGACATCATCGCCGAGGGCCTCTTCAACCCTCGCGGCGTCTGCGTGGAAGACGATGGCAGCCTGCTGCTGGTGGAAGCCGGCTCAGGCCTGCCGGACCAGGCGTTCAGTGGTCGTATCAGTCGCCTGCGACCCGACACACACGCCCCCGGTGCCTACCTGCCCCCAGAGGTCCTGGCCCAGGGCTTTCGCTCGATGAACATGCAGGCACGGATGCTGCGCGACGAAATCATGGGGCTGTCGGACATCGCCTTCGGTGCCGGGCGCTACCTGGCCAGCCAGACCGACTACGTCGCCGGTTCGAAGCTCCTGGACCTGCAATACAGTCCACCCGAACCGCTGTTCCACAGTCGCGGCAACCTCAACTCGCTGTGCTATCACCCTTCGCGCCAAAGCTGGCTCGCGGTCAAGCCCGATACCAACCAACTGGTGGAGTTCACCCAGGACGGCGAGCAGGTCCTGGCCCTGTTGCCCAACCTGGATCAGGGCCAGGAAGCGGTCCCTGTGACCCTGGTGTATGAGCCGCAAACCGATGCAGTGCTGATCAGCCTGTTCTCCGGTGAACTGCATCGCGACCCGGCGCGCAAGGGCATCGACTTCGCCGACAAGGCCGGCCAGGTCATTCGTGTCTGGCCGGCCAGTGGCAGGATCGAGGTGTTGATTCGCGGGCTGCAACTGCCCACTGGGTTGGCGCTGGATCCGCAGGGCCGGGTTCTGGTACTGGAGCTGTGCGACCGGCTGTTGCAACCCCTGCCGCTCGACTGGTCCGGCGAAGTCCTGCACGGCGGCTTCGCCCGCTTCAGCGGCCGCCTGCTGCGCTGCGACTTGCAGCAACGCAGTGTCCAGGTGCTCGCCAAGGACCTGGATACGCCGTCCAACCTGTGCAGCCTCAAGGACGCGGTGCTGGTGAGTGAAGGCATGGGACTGAGCGGACGGCCGATTCCCACTGCGGATCAGCAGGTGGTTGCGCTGAGCGGACGATTGCGACGGGTCCAACTTTGAGCCGAGGCGAAGAATTGCCCTGAGACCTCGGTTCCGAACTCCGATGCCTGGAGGTACCGACGGGCCGCGGTCTCCGGCGTCTGATTCATGCCGGAATGAGGTTCGCGATTGGGATAAACAGATACTTCACGGCCAGGCCAGCTAGTGGAAGGCCGCTTCCGGGACGGGATCAGCGCGGGAGAAATCCCGCCTGACTTTCCCATAGCCGCGCGCGCAATCCAAGTCACGGATTTAGCGCGTGGGCTGACCATGCGTGCGCAGATGGGCACGCCGCGCAAGACGCTTCTCAAAGACGCTGAGGAAGCGGCCGATTTGGTACTCCTGTCGCGGCGCGTCTGACGGGTTATCGGAAACAATTCACGGAGAAATGACCGCACAGAAAGGGGACGTATTTATTTGCTCTAAAATAAATACGTCTCTTTTTCTCTCAGATTCAATGGCAGCTTCGGCACTAGCTGGCTGCAGGACGCGGACTCAAGCCCCTGCCCCATGGAACACCTTGGAAGAGATCGCATTGGCCAACCCAAAATGTGCCTTGAGCAAGCACGGCTAGGCGCGTTCGCGCCGCTATAGTCGACTCTATTGCCGACCGTACTTCCAGGAGCTTTTCCCAGTGCCCGACATGCCGACCCATTTCGCTTACACAAAACGCTTCAACGCCGTACTCACCTACATTGATGCCAATCTCGAAGGTGACCTGTCGGTGAAGACGTTGAGCCATGTGGCGAATTTTTCGGCGTTTCACTTCCATCGACAATTCACCGCGTTCGTTGGAGTGCCCGTCTCACGTTATGTGCAACTGATGCGACTACGACGTGCGGCACATAACCTGGCCGCCCTCGCTGATCACTCGGTACTGGACGCCGCACTCGGTGCCGGCTTTGAAAGTCCCGAGGCGTTTTGCAGGGCGTTCAGGCGGGCATTCGGTACAACGCCGAGTGCGTTCAGGAAGGAGCCGAACTGGCAGGTCTGGAATGCGGTGTTCGCAATCCCTCACTTTTCCAGGACTATCGTCATGCAACTACGAATCGTAGATTTCCCTGAGGTCAAGGTCGCCGCGCTTGAGCACTGCGGACCCACCGGGCTCGTCAATGAGAGCGTGCGCAGGTTCATCGAGTGGCGCATGCAGAGCGGACAGTCGCCGGTGGCATCGAGTCGCACCTTTGGCATTCCCTACAGCAACCCCGATACGACACCTCCAGAAGCATTCCGCTTCGCAATCTGCGGCGAGATTCACGAGGCCGTGGCGCCAAATGAGTTCGGCGTGCACGAGATCGTCATTCCTGCCGGTCGCTGTGTCGTGGTGCGACACGTGGGGTCACCGGATCACATTGGCGAAACGATCTATCCGATTTACCGCGATTGGCTTCCTGCCAGTGGAGAGGAGCTTCGTGACCAGCCGTTGTTCTTCCATTACCTGAGCGTCTATCCCGAGACACCGCAGGATCAATGGCAAACAGATGTGTATGTTCCGCTGCAATAGCGGAGCAAGCAGAACCTTCGACCCTGGGCTGACGTTGACGAGTGTCCGTTCAGGGTCGACTTTTTCAACAGAATCGACCCGTTGCTGCCGGTCGCGAGGTTTCTGACCTCGTTTTTGCTTGCCGTCTGGTTCATTCCTTAGCCTCGGGAAAGATACATCCGCCATTGCGGACTAGCGCCTTCAGCTCTTCGCTCACCTGCGTGGGGTTTTGACTTATTCGAGTAACGAACGCCTCGAGGTGCCGTGCGTATGACTTCGAATCGTGCTTCGCGCTCCAAAGCACGATGTTGAGCACGATGGGAATGAGGTCCAGGCCTTTCTCTGTCAGCGTATAGAAATCCTTGCGCCTATCGTCGGGGTTGGGTGCCTTCGAGAGAATGCCTTGCCCCTCAAGAAAGGCAAGGCGGGAAGCCAGGACATTAGACGCAATTCCCTCTTCCGATTTCAGGAACTGGCCATACGTCTTCTTACCCACAAAAACGATGTCGCGAATGATCAAGAGCGACCACCGGTCGCCGAAAATCTCCACGCCATAGTTCACTGCGCAATGGGACCGAACGTGTTCTTTAGAGGTTGTTTTCATGGTTGGATCTTAACATCGCTTGCATGGAGCAAGTAATCCCCTGCAATTCACTTGCTTTTTGCAAGTGAAACGACCAGCATGGCTCGTAACACACCACTCAGAAGGCCAATAACATGCTCGTTTTCGTCACTGGTGGCACCGGCCACGTCGGTTCGTACGTCATCCCCGACCTCATCGCCGCCGGCCACGAGGTCGTCGCTCTGGCAAGGTCAGACGCGTCCGCGGCAGCGGCATCCGCGCTCGGCGCCAAGGTACGTCGCGGCAATCTCGAGGATCTCGAGGGGCTCAAGGAGGCGGCCGCAGCCTCGGACGGCGTCATCCACCTCGCGCACCGGCAGGACCTGATTCCAACCGGCGGGATCAACGCCGTTGCGGCCGCGGAGCTTGAGATCATGCTCGCCTATGGCGAAGCACTGGCCGGAAGCGCAAAGCCGTTGGTCGTGTCTGGCAGCGTCGGCTCGCCCGGGTGGGAGGGCCTGGGCCGGCCGGCCACCGAGGAGGATCCGCCCCTTCCCGGCGGCGATCCGTACAAAAATACCCTGCGGGTTCGGAACGTCGTGGAAACCACGGTGATCGGTCTCGCCGAAAAGGGCATACGGTCTTCGATCGTGCGGATCCCTGAGATCATGCACAGCTCCACCGATAACGCCGGCTTCCTTGCGCTGTTGATCGGGCTGGCCAAGGAAAAGGGTGTCGTCGGCTACCCCGGAGACGGTGCCAACCGTTGGGGGGCCGTGCACTCCCGTGACGTCGCCACCGTGTTTCGCCTGGCGCTGGAGAAAGGCGCCGCGGGCAGAAGCTGGCATGCAATTGCCGAAGTGGCTGTCCCGTACCGCCAGATCGCCGAAGCCATTGCCAGCCGGTTGAATCTGCCGGCCGTGCCTATTCCTGCGGACGTGCTGATGCTGCCTGGCTACTTCGGGTTCCTGGCGAATCTGGTCACGCTGGACACCCCGACATCGAACGCCATCACGCGCCGGGTTCTTGGCTGGGAACCGACCCAGCCCGGACTCTTCGCCGATCTTGATAACGGTCATTACTTTCCGGCCGGCTGATGAGGTGACGGCACACCACCGGGTCGCACTGCGCCCGGCGGGTGGCCAAGCCGCGACGGCGTAACCCGTCCAGAAAAGACGAAAAATACCTGATCTCAGAACGGAGACTGCACATGAGCACTATCAGCATCATCGGTTCGGGAGGCATGGCCACGGCGGTCGCCGGCCGTATCGCCAAGGCCGGACACACCGTCGAGGTGGTCAGCCGCGATCCCGCCAAGGCGCAGGCGCTTGCCGACAAGCTCGCATCCGGAGCGATCACAGGGACTTACGGTGCCACTCCGGCGGGCGACATCGTCATTCTCGCCGTGCCGTACACCAGTGCGGTGGCGGTACTGGCCGACTTTGGGAAAGCGCTCGACGGTAAGGTGATCATCGATATCACCAACCCGGTCGCTGCCGATCTCTCGGGCCTCGTTACCCCCCACGGCAGTTCCGGTGCGCAGGAGATCGCCAAGGGCGCCCCCGCCAGCGCACATGTCGTCAAGGCGTTCAATACCCTCTTCGGCCAAGTACTGGCCAAGGATAAATGCCTCGACGCGTTCATCGCGGCGGACGATGCAGACGCCAAGGCGCGCGTCTCGACCTTCCTCGAGAGTCTCGGGCTACGTCCGTTGGATGTCGGCGGCCTGCAGATGGCCCAGACGCTCGAGTGGCTCGGTCTGATGATGATCGGCCTGGCCAAAAACGGCGCCGGTACCTGGGACATCGCCATGAAAGTCGATATAGGCTGAATCACCGGGACCATGTCCTCACCAGCCGGGTGAAGCGCCGCTTGTATGTGATTGGCGATCGCAATGACTGGAGGCAGCGGAAACTCTTCTGTGACGTTATGGAGTTTCTGCCGGCTCATTCCCAGATGACCGCCGACAGCCATTCATGACAAACGGCTGCCTTGGGCCGAAGCCTCCTGCGCACAAAGCCATATTCGCTCATGGTCTATCCGCCTTGATTCTTGATGATCATGGACCATACGGAGTGCCGGGGTCCTATGCCGCCGCTGACCTGCGCATCCAGGCTGACGATGACATCGCCGGCGTGATAAGTCGGCAATTTACCAACATATACACCCATTGCCGTACCTCGCCAGTACAGAAGGATCGCTCGACCGTCCAAGGAGATCTCACTGAAATGGGTGCCATATCCAAAAGGCAATCATGCCGAAAAATAGAGGAAGCTCAAGATACAAAGGTGCCTTGCTCCATCGTTTGAGCCCCTGCGGTATCGCGTCGAGCTCTCGCTGGGTGACGAGTCCACGCCAGATGAACATCCTGGGAAACAGGATAACAATGCCGATCAGACATAACCTCATTGAGCGATGCTTGTAAGACTTCCCGCCCCACCACCTGCGGTCACCGATCATCATTTCGTTATCATCAAAATAGGCTTCGACCAAATCCAGCTTTGTTTTGGTGATATAGGCTGACAGACCCAGACTAAAGAACAATAGAAACAGAAGTAGAAAAACACTCACCGCCTCCAACGTAATCATCAACGCGTTCCCTCATAAATCAAATCGCCCGCAAGCTCTCCCAGTCCTCCAAATATTATTCCGCCAGTATATCCACCTACGACCCCACCAATAATTCCACAGCTCAATGCTCCCCACCCGCCCGATACAACACCCAACCCAACCGCGCACACCAATCCCCCTGCACGCGCCCCAAGCTTTCCTCCGAAGTGAGAACCCGCAATTCCTCCCGCCACCTTGCCGCCCTCCACATACCGGGCCTTTCTGCACTGCTCCTCCCGCCCCGTCGAACACGCCTCCTGAATCGCCAGCCCCGCCGCCCCCACGTCCAGGGCCATGCCCACATAGCCGCCTTTGCTCAGAAAACGCGAGGTGCTGGCAATCTTGTTGATCCGCTGCGCATAGCCGTCGATGGTCTGGCGATGCAGGTAGCGTTGGGTGGAAATGCCGAGCATTTTCTTGATCGACTCGTTGTGTCGCAGGCTGGTGCCGTAATGGCCCACGCCCTGGAGTTGAGTGTCCAGTTTCTGGAACAGGGCCTGGCGCTTGACGATGAATTCGCTCCTGGCTGAGCTGCTGCCTTTTAAATGCTGTTGATGCAGTTTTTCGATGTCTTTCAAGGTTTCCTCGACCCCTGTCAAATGCCGTCCCCAGGCCGCCGTGGTGCTGCCGATGCCAATCGAGCTGTAGCCCAGCAACCCCTGCAACAAATCATAGTTGTTCAGGACCTCGACACCGGCCTTGGGGTCGAGGCTCAGGGCCAGATCGATTTCTCGTGCCCGGGTCATCAGCCAGGCTTCCTCGAAGGTGCAGGACGCAGTGCTGTCATCGGGAACGATCACCAGTTGTCCCGGTGTCACCATCGAGCGGCGCAGATGGCTATTGATCGTGTCGAATTTGGTCAGTGCATGTGAACCGCGCTGTATCAACAGTTGGTTTTTCAGGCTGGGGTAATGGGTGGTCTTTTCATTGATGAATCCGTTCGCCATGCTTCACATCCTTGATGTATGAAAGATGGCGTCAGATATAAAGACAGATAAAGACCGAAAAGAAGAGCAATACCGCTGTTTGCTACACTTCCTAATTAACTATAAGAAACATCCTACATTTCAGCCAACATCGGTAGGGCGTTACGGGAAATGCTCTTTCACTTGAGCGCAAGGTTTGATCGAGCTGAATACCTGGATGATCGAACCAGCCGTGTGTCAGACGTTGGCACACGGCTTTGCCCAGCCCCTTACACGAGAAAGAGATCAAGCAGCCAAGTGCTTGATCTCTTTCAGCGCAACGACCTCAATCAATCGGGCGGTTGTCCAACGCGGACGATAGCTGACGTGATGGGGACGCCCCCTCAAGCAGCGCATCCACCACCGCCCGCGCCACTTCCACCGAATGCAGCATGCCCCAGAACAACGCGCGCTCGACGGGGTTGGTGTGCAGGCTGATTTCGTCGCCATTGAGTTCTGCCGTTTCGAGCAGATTGGAAACGTAGGTCAGGGCGTCCTGGGCGCTAATGCCCGGTTGAATGGCAAACAGCGTGGGTTTGTACGGGGTTTCAGGGATGACCGGTTTGGAGCACGTGAACGCAAGGGTATCGAGCAAACGGTGCGTGTTTGCTGGAACCGACTCGGGTTCGCTGGATGGGGTATCAGAGAGTTTACGCAGGTACATCGACCTGTCGGCGGTGCTGAGGGCTTTGCGAATTGACGGTGGATCGGGGGTTATCTTCTTGGTCATGGAGATTCGCCTACTTAAGGTAAGGGATTCATCCACTCCTGCTGCGACACAAGGGTGGCGAACTGCACGCAGGTTCGCAGACCGGTAAGTAGGAACCGGCAGGGCTAAGCCTCCTGCACACAGCTCGCCATAACGCGAACACCAAAAAGCCGCTTTACGCGGCGCTGTGCGCCTACTTACGACCGGGCTGCGAAACCCACATCGCTGAATTTGCAGCGACAGTCGAACTGTAGCTCTGGCGTTTGGCGCACACAATATTCTCCCATGCCTGAAAGGTGTGGGAAATATGAGTTTTTTTGGCAGGCCATTTCGCGTGTTGATTTAGAAATGCTGAGCTGCGCCTGGAGCAACAGAGAAAAGCAAATTGCCCCCTAGTTCGCCGACGGTGGGAATGCGGTGGCGAAGTGAGGGGCCATCCTGCAAGGGAGAGGGAACGAGGAACGACTGACCGACTATTTAGTCTCGGGCTAAATGTCATCTCAGAATGTGAACCTTTCGTCACAAATAGTGGCAATGTGCTTCCAAATCTCTCATCATTCACCATCGGAACTAAAGCGAATGGATTCGACGATGGGTTGGAAACAGACAATTACCGTTGATGACGATGCGTACCCCCTGCGTGTCGTTCAACGTGTGGCTTACGCCCTAGCGGGCAACTTGTCGATTCTAGTCAGACAGGACGGTAAGCGTATTGATCTGGAAATCAGTCCGGTATTGATCGCAGGTACAGACGCTTCAATTCCCAGTCTTTCCGAAGCCCACAAGCTGGTCTTGAGAAGTCTCAACGATTTCACTCTGCGCGATCAGATTCAACGTGAAACCTCTGGTCTGCGCGAGTTGTTAGCCGCCGCCGCCTTGCGCGGCGCCGGGATCTGACGATGGGGTCATTGCTGATCGTAAAGGACGCAGGCTATCGCTTGCTTCCGTTCAGGTTCTTGCGTCTGGATGATGTAAACGACAAAAACATCCTGCTCACCGCCGAAACCGGCGAGTACCTGCTCGTTCCAGAGACGCTCTTGAACCAATTGGTCCGCAAGGAACTTGATGTAAGTTCACCCATTTACAAGGACCTATTGGCCCGTCATTTCATCTATGAGCCCGGCGGGCACAACCCTATCCCTGAAATGGCGGCGCAGTACCGTAGCCGTAAAGGTTTCCTGCTCGACGGTCCTGCACTCCATATTTTCGTCGTGACATTGCGCTGCAATCATACCTGCCAGTACTGCCAGGTCTCACGTGCACCGCAGGGCGGTGCGGGACATGACATGTCGGCGGAGGACGCCAGGCACGCGGCCAATCGCGTGTTCGAATCCCCCTCCCAGGTCCTGACCATCGAGTTTCAAGGTGGTGAACCGCTGCTAGCATTTGATTGCATCCGACAAATCGTCGAAACCATTGAAGCCAAAAACGAGCTTGAGCAACGCAGTATCCAGTACGTGATCACCAGCACACTGCACCACCTCAGCGACACGATTCTTGATTTCGCCGAACAACACAATATCCAGTTCTCTACTTCACTCGATGGCCCGGCCTTCCTTCACAATGCCAATCGCCCTACCCCGAACAAAAACGCCTACGAGCGTACGGTAGAGGGGATCCACCGGGTAAGAGCCCGGCTTGGGCATGATGCCGTATCCGCGCTAACCACCCTGACATCGAGAAGCCTTGAGCATCCCGAGGCAATCATCGACGAGTATGTCGCTCAGGGCTTCAACAGTATCTCCCTGCGCCCACTCAGCCCATATGGTTTTGCCAAGAGCTCCGCACGTCGTCTCGACTATTCGATGAGCGAATTCATCGTTTTTTACAAGAAAGCGCTGGCCTACCTGATTTCCGTGAACTCTGGGGGAACGTTTCTTTCAGAAAGTTATGCCTCTCTCCTCCTCACAAATATCCTCACTCCGTTCTCGTCAGGCTACGTGGATCTCCGCTCTCCCCTTGGCGCGGGTTTAGGGACATTGGTCTACAACTACGACGGTGATGTATACCCGTCCGACGAGTCACGCATGCTGCTGGAGATGGGTGAGAGTGGACTCAAACTGGGTAGCGTCAGACAACCGCTGGCTGAATTGCTCAGATCGCCCGTGATCGAGTTGTTGCTGACCTGTGGTATCGCCGAAGCGCTTCCGGGATGCTCGGATTGCGCACTGGTGCCCTACTGCGGAGCAGACCCTATCGAACATTTTGCCCGCCAAGGCGACCCGGTCGGGCACCGAGCCTTCAGTAGTTTTTGTGAAAAGAACATGGGGTTACTGACTCACATGTTCGCCATGCTGCGTGATGGCGATGAAAGCATCCAAAAAGTCCTGATGAGCTGGCTTTCACGGCGGTCGCTGAACGACCTGCCCTCTGCTGGATACAGGACCTGAGCATGCTGCGTCTAGACACTCAATTCACTATAAAAAACGCACCTCAGCGTCGGCTCTTCAAGATCATCACCCCGCAAGAGCTGATCGAAAAAGGCGTGGCGACCTGTGCCGGCAATGCCGGATTTGAAGACCTCATGCTCTGGCTGGATGACATCCATGTCACCAACCAACACTCGCTGATGACGCTGCCCGTCGGTGGTTTTCTTCTGGCTGGTAAATCGCTCAACGCCAATCATTTCACCGCCACAACGCTCTCCACCCCCAAAGATCCCCAGGTCGTAAAACCCGGAGACGTGATTTCCGTCGGCCCTGACTCAAGCATGGTACGTGTGCTTTACAGACGAGGATCCAACAGCAATCTGCTCTTTATGACAGACCGCTGTAATAGTTTGTGCTTGATGTGCTCTCAACCACCCAAGGATATTGATGACCGTTGGCACATCGATGAAAACCTCAAGCTGATTGACCTGATAGATCCTGGTATAGAACAGCTAGGTATCAGCGGTGGAGAACCAACTCTTTATAAAGATGGCCTGCTCGCCATCCTTGCTCATGCAAAATCCGTTTTGCCTGAAAAATCGCTACATATTCTCAGCAACGGCCGATTGCTCCGTGATCCCTCTTGGATCGAAGCCCTCAAGCATGTCGGGCACAAAAAACTCACCTGGGGCATTCCTTTGTATGCCGATAACGCCGCGGATCATGACCATGTCGTTCAAGCACCAGGCGCCTTCTCGGAAACGATGGCCGGACTGTACAACCTTCATCGGGCAGAGCAACACATCGAAATCCGCGTAGTACTCAGCAAGCTCACGACAATACGGCTTCCAGAACTGGCACATTTTATTTTTCGCAATCTGCCGTTCGCCAAGCACATAGCGCTGATGGGAATCGAAAATACCGGACTTGCTAAGAAAAACTACAAGGAGCTCTGGATTGACCCTGCGGACTACCAGGAGCAGTTGAGCTTAGCGGCCTGGTTTCTGGATATTCGTGGGCTCACAGTTTCCATCTATAACCTCCCCCTCTGCGTGCTGGATCCGGGATTACGAAGCTTTTACCGGCAAAGCATTTCGGATTGGAAAAACCTGTTTATCGAAGCATGCCACACCTGCGCGGCAACCGAGTTCTGCGCCGGTTTCTTCAAGTCACATTCTGAACGTTGGCAGAGCAGGAACATCCATCCGCTCTCCAGGGAAGACCTGATACATACCCAAGGAGCGAGATATGAAATTGCTTGATCGTTGGAAGATGCTGATAGGTCAATCCATGGCCTTGGTCCCCATGATTGGCAGTCCGATGGTCGACGCGGGCCAGACTCAACTCGCATCGAGCGATTGGCTACCAGCTTCCGGCAATACGCCTCCGGCGTTCAAGAACACGCTAAATGCCAAGGATGCCGTGAATATCTATGCAGCTCATAGATCGCACAGCTCCCATCGATCTCACAGTTCTCACTACAGTAGTTCGGGTGGTTACTCGGCACCAAGGTCCTATTCAACACCCAGTTCGTCCTCTTACACACCACCCCCAACCAGCCAGGGCAGTACTTATGGATCGGGACTTAGTGCACCTAGAACGGCGGCGCCCTCGAACGCTTATGGGACAAGGCCTGCTGCTCAGGACCTGTCGGCATTGGTGAGGCGCGTACAACTGGCCCTGATGGTGAAAAAATATTATTCGGGTGCTATCGATGGAGTAATGGGTAACGGCACTCGAGGAGCACTGATGGCATTTCAATCGGATTCGGGTGTTGGGATAAATGGGAGAATGGATACGCCGACGTTGAATGCCTTGGGGATTGTTATTCCTTGATACATCGACCTCAATTTTTTCCAAAAATTCGCCTCAACGCAAAAGTTATGTGACACTCACCCAACAATCAAAATGAGTACCCCTTGTCACCATGGATGGCCTTAATCAGAACGCTTCAAGCTTAATCCGCAGGTTGTATGATTTTGTGTATGCGGAACGCGATGCCAATCAGGCACAGTTGTTCGATATCTGGGCTAGACCGGTCACGGGAAAGCTAGCCAAAGGCTGGTCTCAAGGGTTCACTCATCTTGAACGAGGCCCATCACCTCAGGAAATCTGGGCTTATACAGATGAAAGCGAGTCCCGTTTTCGAATTAATGATTTGCTCCTGCTCCATACAGGACACGCTGACCGGGAACGAATTTGTGGTCAGTTGAAATTCATCGCCGAGGAAGAAGGTCGCTGGCTTCTAAAGGGTAATCTCGCGACCACCGTTTGGGATCACTACCAGAGCGGGCACTGCTACGCCGACCCCGATGGCATGGACCTGACGCCCTACTATGAACGCGCACTCGAAGAAATTGCATCGTCAGCGAGAGGTAGAGAATGCCTTTTACCCCTACTCGACAGTTCTCCTGTAATCACGTTTATCGAACAAGATGTCATTGACGGAGAGCATTTCGCACGTAAACAAGGCTGCAATCTTCGTCAGTCTCAAGCCGTTGGTATGGCATTAGGTGCCGAACAAATTGCATGTATCCAGGGCCCCCCAGGAACGGGGAAAACCCGAGCGCTATCTTTGATCGCTGAACAACTGGTGGCGAGAGGAGAGCGGGTATTCATGACCTCCCACACACATATGGCAATCAACAATGCTCTGAACAAAATAGCCTCACTTGGCGTTCCCACCGTCAAGGTCGCAGGATCTCGCGAGGGACTTGATGCATGGGTGAGCTATGTTGACGACTTAGCTAACTGGGATAACCTTCCAGCTGACGGAGGCTATGTGGTCGGTGCTACCCCCTTTGCTACTTGCAACCGACTAGACGCATACACTTTCGATACTGTTATCTTTGACGAGGCCAGCCAAATAACATTACCTCTAGCCTTGATGGCCATGCGCAAAGGTAGTCGTTATATTTTTATAGGCGACCAAAAACAGTTACCGCCTGTCATGCTCTCAAAGTCGATTCTGTCAGATGATTCCATGTCAATTTTCTCTCTCCTGACAACGCAAAATGCCGACCACACAGTGATGCTGGATCAAACCTACAGGATGAATCAATGGCTGACTGAATGGCCAAGCCAGTCCTATTACAAAGGTCGGCTCAAGCCCGCAGGAAACAACGAACAACGGCGCTTTGCGCTGGACCGTACCCCCAGTCGACTGAAAGAAGTATTCGATCCGCAATTCAGCATGATCTTCATCCCCACAGGCGATCGCTCAGCCAGGACTCGCAACCTGACAGACGCACGCTGGGTAGCTGAAATTTGCCACGAGGCCCATTCATGTGGCCTGCCTTTGTCACAGATTGGTATTGTTACGCCCTTTCGTGCGCAAGGCCGGCTCATCCGCAAACTTCTGACAGAAAAATTCGGTCGTAACGAAGCCAAGGAAGTCATTGCCGATACGGTTGAGCGCATGCAAGGTCAAGAGAGGGAGCTGATCATTCTGTCACTAGCCAGCGGGGATGAGGTATTTATCCGCGCCATCACCGAATTCTTTTTCCAGCCAGAACGGCTGAACGTCTCCATTACTCGCGCCATGACCAAGCTCGTGATCATTGGGCCGGAGGTTAATGAAGTTCCGCTTTCGACAAATGAAAAAACTCAGGAATGGATTGCCCAATATATGAGTCTGATCTCACGCTGCAAACATGCAAGGTTTGAATAATGACTATATTCGTTCCTGAGTGGTCTAATGTTACAGGCCGCCAGATGCAAATAAAACGAGTTTTCAACAAGCTCGATGATAGCTTTGTTGTGCGCAAATGCATTTCACCCTCATTGTGGACTCCTGATTTTTTTCTGCACCAAAACAAACAATCATGGCTCGCTATTTGTGTCTGCGACTCTTCCTTCCAAGATCTAAATCCGGACCAGTTATTCAACTCTGACGCAATGACTAGCTTTGAAGCACTGCTACTCAACTTGAAACAGCTGAACAGCTTATCCCCTCAATGGACGAAAGGTGCAAAATTAATCATCATGTGGGGGTGTACACCTGAGCAAACACAACGGCTATCGGATCATCATGAACTACGACAGAAAGGTATAAGAATAACATCCAAAGAGACTTTTTTAGAGCAAGGTGAAACATACCTCCCCAAGCTAGCTATTGCTTTAGACACTATTACAAATCAAGAGCTATTTAGTCATTTCTTCCCAGAGGTTGAGATTCCGGCTCTGTGCACGACCCGGCGCCAGCTCAAACGTGACAATAGCGCAAAAGCAGTACAGTTTTTTCTTGACACGCAACAAGAGTGGGCATCAAAACTTGACCTCGATCTCCCTAAGGAGCAGTCAGAGGCAGCAGAAGACTGCTCTATTCGCCTAATCAACGGCGTAGCTGGTAGCGGAAAGACACTGATCGCAATTAGCCGAGCTCTAATGCTGAGTAGGGCCAATCCAAAACATCAAGTTCTGATATTGATACACAACAAACCCGTTGTAGCCGACCTCAATCAGCGCCTCAAACAAATCTATGGGGTAGTTCCAAAAAACCTGAGAATCATGACCGCCTTTGCCTGGATCAGAGAACAATGGGTTGCCCAAAACAATGTACAGCCGAGTATGCCCTCCAATCACTTGGTTTTGGAACTGATCGCCGAAACTCGTAAAACCTGGCCAGATATAAAAATAGAAGATAAACAGCTACAAGACGAATTCGACTTTATAAATGACGCATTAATTATAGACCAGAATCAATATCTGGAAGCGGACCGTGCAGGTCAGGGATTCGCGCTACGTGCCGCCGAGCGCTCGCAAATCTGGGAGCTCTACGAAACAGTCGTGCTCGTGCTTGAGCGTCGAAACATGCGACTATGGAGCTCTCTGCCCCGCGATATAGTAAGCACTGAAAACACAGGAGCAATCAAACTCTATCGCCATATTTTGATTGATGAGGCCCAGTTTTTTGCGCCGTCATGGTTCCAAGTAGTAAAACGTTGCCTAGAGCATTCTGATAGTAGTTTGTTTCTATGCGCAGACCCAAACCAAGGCTTTCTCAAGGGCCGCCTGAGCTGGAAAAGGGTTGGCCTGGATGTAGCAGGGAAGACCAAAAAACTGCGGAAATCGTATCGTACAACCCAGAAAATCCTTGAAGCGGCCAACCAGGTGTTGGTTGAGTTTACTGACGCTGATGCTGAGGACTTCCTGACACCAGACTTCGAGGGGATGGACAGCGGCGAGCCCCCGGTGCTTATTATCTCAGCAAGCCCTCAAGACGCCATTACTCAGCTATGCAATGAAATCAAGGCTCATACCGAAACCTTAAATACACCACTCAGCAACATATTGCTCGTCTATGGCAAGGGAATCAGCGAGCCTATGCTTACGAAAAAACTGGGGCAAACTGTCGGCGAACAGTATCTCTGGAATCTGAGCACCGACCAGGTACCGCCTAAAAACAGGTCGGAAGGTCATCTACGCATCGCTAGACTCGATACTGCTACGGGATTGGAAGCTCATGTGGTCTTCCTTATCGGGCTAGAATCTCTTATTAGCAGAGGTCTGAGCTCAACCTTAAGCAATAGTGGAAAAACCAAAGACCTTGAGCAAAGCGCTCGCAAGCTATACATGGCTATGACCAGAGCTGGCCACCGGCTGATCTTAATTAACTCTGAATCTGTTCCAGAAAAATTTGCTAGTCTTTTTTCCCAAATACAACCTACCTATTGACCCGATTGAACACACTCTGTTGCCTAGGCTAATCGAGGTCTATTGGGGGACTTCAGCAGTAACCGTCCGGCGAAGTCACCTACCCGATCCAAGCGATAAGGGCGATGTTCTCCACTTAAAAATACGTGGACACCATCGCCCTTATTGTCAGGATTGTCATGCGCCAACGAACCTCTTATCCCAAACCCTTTAAAGCTCAAGTCGTCCAGGAATGCCTGCAACCTGGGGGTGTGTTTACGCGAGACTTTCGAGGCCCGGAGCAAAAAGAATCTGTGGAGAACATAATTTCAGAATGCCAATTTCGAGGGTCGGACGAAGATGTCCGCTTAGTTATTCGACATACGGCGTCAGCACATCTTCGATCCATTTCATGAATGCGCGCACTCGGCGCGACAGATTGCTACGATGTGCTACGACGAGCGACGCGGGGAGCGCCTGGCGACGAAAATCGGGTAAGACCTCCACCAGCGCTCCATTCTCCAAGTATCGGCCAACCCCCAAGAGTGGCGCCTGAATCAGGCCAAGGCCGGCGACGGCAGCGGCTTCGTAGGTCTGCGCGTTGTTGACGTATAGCGCACCGGGCAACTGAAGCGTCGCGTAGCTGTCGCCGTCCGGATATTCCCATCCATGGGGTCTTGCGCCCAGCATCGTCGAAAAATGAATGGTCCGATGTTTCTGACGCTGGAGATCTTCTGGCGATCGAGGGACGCCATAGCGCGCCAGATAGGCGGGACTGGCAACGTTGACCATGCGCAACAGGCCCAGTGGTCGGGCAATCAGCGTCTCGTCCCTTATGGGGCCAAGCCGCAATACACAGTCGAACCCCTCTTGAACCAGATCGACTTGCCGATCCGTACTCGATACCTCTAGCTCCAACTCGGGGTGAGCTGCCATGAAATCCGGCAAGGCAGGCACGATCGTTGTGCGCGCCACCTCACTCGGGAGATCGACCCGCAATCGGCCGCGAAGTGCCACGCGATCGTTTGCGAACATCGACTGTAGGTCATCGACTTCAGCAAGTAGATCGCGGGCACGCGCATGAAATGCGCGTCCGTCCTCCGTCAATTGCACGCTGCGGGTCGTCCGGTGCAGAAGCCTGACGCCGACATCTTCTTCCAGCTTCCGAACCACCATTGAGGCCCGTCCCTTTTGGATGCCCAAGCTATCGGCTGCATGGGTAAAGCTGCCCATTTCCGCAACGGTTATGAATATGAGGAGGGGTTCAAGATTCTGCATTTTCGTGCCTCTCGGTATTGTTATCCAGAAAAATAACAGTATGTTCTAATTATAGATATTTATCACGCAAAAGAGACACAGTAAACTTTAGAAATTGGAATGCCTCATCGGAGCACAACACATGTCCGTCACTATGAAACTACATCAAGAGCCTGCAACTACGACCTCGCATCGCGCCCAGTGGGCCGGTCGGTTCATGAGCGCGTTTGTCGTTATCGCTCTAGTGGCAGATGGGACTATTCAGCTTTTCGCGCCAGCACAGATCGCGAGCATGTTGCGGGAAACCGGGTTCGCGATGGAGATGACCCGCATCGTGGGTCCGATCATCCTCGCCTGCGCCATCCTTTACGCGATCCCGGCTACCGCCGTCCTCGGCGCGATCCTTGTGACTGGCTTTCTGGGCGGTGCCATATGTGCCCATGTCCGCATCGGTGAGTTGGGGTCGCCGCCGGAAATCATTTCTTTGCTTCTGGGCGTGATGACTTGGGGCGGTCTCTATCTGCGCGATCCCCGTATCCAGGCCGTTTTACCGCTCGTTCATTGAACCAATCGGGGCAGTGCTCTGTCCCTCAACATCAGGAGAAAACGCATGTTTTTAGTAATGGGAATCACGGGAAACGTGGGTGGCGCGACGGCAAGACATTTGCTAGCGCAAGGCCAGAAGGTGCGCGCGCTGGTCCGCGACCGCGAAAAGGCGGTTAACTGGGCGAACCAGGGCGTGGAGCTGGTTGACGGCGATTGGAATGATTCGGCAGCCATCGAGCGGGCGCTCAAAGGCGTCAAAGGAGCGTTCGTCATGTTGCCCCCGGTCTGGGCGCCGTCGCCCGATTACAAAGAAGCAAAGGGCGTGATTGCGAATTATGTCGAGGCGCTCACCAAGGCAGCGCCGCCGCGAGTGGTTGCGCTTTCGTCAATGGGTGCAAACAGAACCAGCGGGCTCGGGATGATCACGGCCTTGTCGCTTCTGGAGCAAGGTTTTCGCGACCTGCCATCCCCAATCGCATTTGTGCGCGCAGGCGGGTTCTTCGAAAACTTCCTCTACGGCTTGCAGGTCGCTCAGGGCGGAACGCTACCGGTCTATTACAACCCGACAAACCGGAAATCGACCATGGTCGCGACGAACGACATCGGCGCGGAGGTCGCAAGCCTTTTGACCGGGCCAGTGTGGTCAGGGCAGCGCGCCGTCGAGCTTGGTTCGATGGTCAGCGCGGATGAAGTCGCGGAGCAATTGGGTGAAGTCCTGAATCTCGACGTGAAAGCCTTTGCGGTTCCGCGTGCAGCATGGGCGGAAGCGTTCGAGCAGCTCGGCGTCCCGAAGGGCCACACCGGACCTGCCGAAGAAATGTACGAGGCCGTGAATGCGGGATGGATGGACCTCGGCGTCGAGGGAACGGAGCACGTAGCGGGAACGACGTCCGCACGCGATGTCTTCGCGGCGGCCCAGAAGGCCGCCGCAGCCTAGGTCCACGGACCAGCGATGGGATGCGACTCTCGAGCCTGCTCGCGGAAATTCGCATTTTATTTGGAATGAATGCGTCGCGGCCTTCCTGAGGGCGCAACCGACAGCTGATGTATCCCCGCGATCCTGGCAGAGTTTGAAACGGCCCGGTCGCTGTGAACTGCGGCGCTAACACTAAGAACGATTGAGGTTAAACATGAAGGTTCTTGTTTTGGGAGCAACGGGCGGAACCGGACGGCTGATCGTCCGCGACGCCGTGGCGAAAGGCTATTCTGTCGCAGCCCTGGTTCGCTCGAAGGCGCGCGCCGATCTGCCGGGAGCAGAATTGATCGAGGGCGATGCTCGTGACGAGGCCACCCTCGCGCGCGCCATGGATGGCTGCGATGCCGTCGTCAGCGCCTTGGGTACCGGTATGGGCCGTCGCGAGGTCGACCTGCTAACCGTCGCAACGCGCGCCCTCATCGCGGCGATGACGCGCAACGACGTGCGCCGCTTGGTCTGCATCTCCGCCCTTGGGGTAGGAGACAGCCGTGGCCACGGCGGCTTCGTGTTCGACCGACTGTTCCAGCCGTTGCTGCTGAGCCAAGCTTATAAGGACAAGAACCGCCAGGAAGCCGCAATCCGCGTCACCTCACTCGATTGGGTCATCGTCCGGCCTGCAAGGCTCACCGATGACCAAGCTCGTGGCAGCGTCAGGGCCGTCACCAACCTCGCAAGCATCAACGGCGGCAAGGTAGCTCGCGCCGATGTTGCTCGGTTCGCTGTCGAGCAACTGACGGCCGACACATGGTTGCGGCAGACACCGGTCATCTTGTGGTGAAGCTTGGTCCCACAGATCACCTTTTCAAGCCGCTGAAATCAACGGAGATCGGCTCTCTGGCGCGCCTTAACCGGGCACCGGCGACCTTGAAGTTGGGACAGCTTTGTTTCTACTGATCAGGTGACGTCCCGGGTTGGAGCAATCGGAAGTGCCATTCCTTTGCTTCGTCTTCCTGCTGTTCGTGTCCGAAGGCCCTGGCACCTGGAAGCTTAAGTGTTTGCTTTATGAAGTCATGAAGTCCATTGAACTCCGGACTATCCAACTCAATAAGGAGGCGACCGATGGAATTGCGTCACCTCCGTTGCTTCATCGCCGTAGCCGAAGAACTACACACAACAGGCGAAACAGGCAAGGATAGGTCTGCCTCAGTGAAGCAATGAAATTAGAATCGAACGCATCTATCCTTCTCCTACAACAGAATCGCTCAATGAAAATAACTGCCATTTCACCGTTCAATACCGCCCGGCCTCGCTCAATCGTTGAGCTCGTCTCGGAAATCGACTCGGGACTCGTGATACTTCCGGGTTATGCAGACAACATCCCTTCCGTGGCAGCTATTCAGAAGCACCTCAAACCTGGTGTTTTTGTGTTCCTTGAGTCTGCTGGTAAGGAGCAATCGAAACCATGGTTTGTAAGCCGCGAGCAGACGATACTGATGCCGGCGCAAGTATTCGGGCGTAACCCAAGAGCACAGGAGCTGCGAGACCTCGAAACCTGCTTTCCGAAGAGAACCTTTCCACTCGTTGATCGTCAGGTTTCATTCATCCTCTGCGGAGAGATCAATGCATTCCAGCCGGATGGTTCAACGAAAAAAGGCATAGAACTCCCATTCGATGTGCTGATTAACCCGGCGCACTCGAGGATGGGACGGTGGAACGTTCTCGATCCGAAGCTCACTGCGCTGTCGAAGGGGCGTGTCGTGATCCACGTGGCCAACAATACAACGGGCAGCCAAAGACTCACGACAGATGTTCGCATCTATGCCAACGGCGAGAAGGTCGGAAATCGAGAGGAAAAAGCTGACGCGGTATGCATGAGCTATGAGGTTTAGATTTATTTCTCTGAGTGCCGTCCGTGGGCCTTAGGTGTGTCCCAAGATGCTCTGTGCAACTCCACGACTTGGCCAAGGTAGTCTCCGACTCAGCTGAACAGTACTGCACCTGCCCCTACGGTGGTGTCGAAAGTGGCTACCTTATAGATACCGCTGGAAACTGACCAAACAGGCCGTCAAAATCTGCTCAGAGCCAGCCGTATGCTTAACAACATGACGATAGGACTCATCCTGGTCGATCCGTTTTTAGAGGCAAGATAGGCGAATGTCAGGTGGGATCAGTGCAATCCGCGGTTTCGACTACCAGGCCACGGTGATCCTGGAGTTGTTATTCGATCATTTCGAGCAGCATGGGCCGAGTGCGACCGTTCGCCCCGAGGGAGAGGACGATCTTGATCTGCGGTGGACCGACGCTGGCGTTGATCACCGCCGCTTTGTGCAGGTCAAAAAGCCCACTGAAGACGCCCAGGCCCGCCCTAACCCATCGACCTGGAGCCTCGCGGACATTGTTCGCGAGCTCCTCCCGGACGCCATAGCCCGTCTCACAGGCAATGATCACAAACAGGTCTGGGTACTCGGCGACAAAATCGCGGTCCCGGCCCGAGGACTCTTCCAAGCCGGGCCGGATGAGATCGCCAAGCCCACAAGCGCGTATTGGACCGTGATTCACGGCCTTGCGCGCAAAGAGTCGCAAGCGCTCCTCCCTGCCAAATCAGCCATAGCCGAAGCCGCATCGCAATGGCGAACACCCAAATCACTCCCGACCGTCCCAGTCGAGACTCTGGCGGTCCTAGCCTCAGCCGCCAATGCTTTCGGGCAGTGCCATGGCTCCACAGGCGCGGAGTTCGCGCGACGCTACATTCAAGAGACGACACGACTGCATGCACATCTACCGGGCATCCTTCGTCGGATCCAGATCCTTGATGCAAATGGAACCGAGATTGAAGTTGCCGAACGAGTCATGCAGCGTTTGGAACAACGCTATGGTCTGCAGCGGTCGGTCATCGAACACACACTATTCCGCAGTCTGCGTGGTTTCATCAACGACATTGCTAAACAACCAGCGCGGTCTTTCGACCACATAGAATTGGAGACGGAGCTTCGCTGCGTTTGGCCGCAGATGGTCCCCATCAAGACCCCACCACCACTGGAGGACGACTACGTAAGGCGGCCAACTCTTGTCACTAGACTCACTGATCCATGGGAGGGAGCAGCTGTTGAGGTAGCCGGAATTTCCGGCTCTGGCAAAACCCGGTTGGCCGCCGAGATCCTCGAGCGATCACAACTGACTTATCCGAACCGCGTTGCTCTTTATGCCGAAGTGCGCACTGGCGTCAGCCTACGAGATTGCCTGGTAGGAACTGCCTTCCACCTTCGGCGCTTGGGTCTAGAAAAACCCTTCGCGGTGGCGGTCCACCCCAACAAGGCCAACGAAGGTGTCCTGACCGCTCTGGCAAAAGCGTTTTCTGAGATATCTCGCGAGTGCCTGCTCCTGTTGGACCTTGTCGAAGGAGACGAGCCTCCGGGGTTTACACGAGATCTCGCAGCCTTCATCCGCACCATGCCTTCAAACAGGCTACGCCTTATTGTTTTCGGACAGCAGCGCGGGCTCCGGGAACTCACCAACCTAGAACAGATGCAGCTTGGCGTGCGCAGTTTCGATACTCCTGGGTTGAGCTTTGAGGAGTTCGTCACCCTGGTGGGGCGGCGTCATGCCGCACCGGATCGGGCTAAGCTCCATAGCCTCTACCACCATATAACTGCCGGTCGCGCGGCAGGCCTCAACGTAAGCCTGGCACAGGCCCTCGCTCACTCTCAGACAATGGACGAGATGGCGGCTGTAACAGCGCTCCCCGCTGAAGACCGGCTCGCCTACGCAGAGCGAAGCCGCTTTACCCGAGTGAGCGAGAGCGCACGTGCGGGCGCCGAGAAACTCACCTGTTTCGCACTCCCATTCAGCCGGGCGGAAGCAGAAGGTGTCTTCTTAAACGAAAATGTCGGCCGGGCAATCCGCGAGCTTTTGGACCTAGGCTTGCTGCGCCGGCATGACGGCGAGGCTTTTGAAATGCACGAAACGGTGCGTGCCGGCCTTGAGGAACTGATTGCCCCACAGACGCGACGGGATGCCCATAGTGCCTTGGCGACCTGGTATCGAGATCGGGAGCAAATAGGCGCTGTTATCTTCCACTTGGAGCAGGCCGACCAGAACCATGAGGCCCAAGCCAAAGCACGGGAAGCTTTCCTGAAAGGAGAGAGCTGGACGGCGATCTGGCCCTATGTTGCCCGCCACAAGCTTGTGTCCGCGAATGAGGTAGTCATTGTCATCGCGGGCCTGAAGCGAGTCGATGGGGACTACTTGCTACCTGATATTTTCAAGGAGCTGAAAGGCTCCACCGAAACTCTCAGGAATTTAGTCCGTGAACAGACTGAACGCATGTTCGCTGACCGCCTATGGGCGCAGCCCATCCTTGAGGCAATGCTTGAGGTTGAGCCGTCGTGCCTGGACGATTTAATCCAATTAATGGTTCAGCTCGCACCCGATCCAAAAACGGGGGCGGATGCTTTGACTTGGCTATCAACCGCGATGCGCCGCAGGAAGGGCTTAATCGCTGCCTCTACATTAGCCCTCTTCGATCGTCAGCCTGAAGCGATCCAGAGGCCGATATTGACGCTCCTTCTGCAGGGCGACCGCGCGGCACTTCAGCACGCACTCCATCATCTCTGGCAGCACCCGCAGTTGATCGAGACAGGGCATGGTCGCAGTTGGTCTACATTCCATCTAGAGATCCACAACGCTGAGGATGTCGCTGACCTTCTGGCGGCAATTCCACAGGCGTCACCCTCCGACATGATCCGTGCCCGCGGGCCGCTGCTGGGGCCTTTAGGAGACCTAATTTGGCGAGCGCGTAAAGCCTTAAGAGGACAGTGCATAGCTGTACTGCAGGCTCAGTCCCTGCACAACGATATGCTCGTCAACGCTATCAGGATCCTAGTCTATCTGGGGGAACCTACGATACTAGACCTATGCGCAGCTCTCTGCGGCCGCGACGATGTCACTGGCACGCTCGCGAAACTTGTCCCTGCAATGCTACCAGCCCTTGTTGACTGGCGTCCTTATGAGGTACTGGTACTGGACCAATCGGCAGAATTCCCGCTCCGAGTGCAGGCACTAATGAGCCTCGCCTGGTCTGGCTCCCGACTAGACGGTTTGCTCGACCGCCTACAAACAATAGATTTTTCTGGGTGGCCTCGCTGGAGAGCCATCCTTCGTATCATAGCCAACATGACCCCCTTCGCCGCATCGATTCCCGTGCTTGAGGAGGCACTGGCGAGCAAGGACGACAAGAAAGATGTTCTGCTTCCCACCATCATTGCGCGCCAGGGACAAGCGCCTGGGGCCGCTGTCACAGCAGTACTTCTTCAAGCACTTACCCACCGCAACCCATGGGTCCGCATAAGTGCAGCTGCCACTCTTGCCCGTCGACGAGATCGCGCCGCGTTGCCGCAGTTGATCGATCGCTATGGACAAGAGGAGATTTCGGAGGTCCAAGCAGTCCTTGCGACTACGATCCTCGCCTCGGGCGCTGCCTCAACAGCCGACCTCGCCGCACACATCAACACCCCTGCGGCAGATTTGTGGTGGTGTGTCCTGGCGCACCGTACCCGAGACTTGAACGCCGCAGATCGGCTTGTTTCGATTGCGACAAATCCCTGTCAGTTATGGTCGATCCGCAGAGCAGCGATCGCCGCTGCAGGCAGATTGCCCTACGAGGCGGCTCTTGCACGTATCGAGTCCTCAGTGATGGCAGAGCGGTCGCCCTTCACACTCGATCACCATCGAAGCCTCCTAGCTCACGATGCAATGACGGCCATTATTCCCGAGGCGGCATGGGGCCTAAGGCAGTTTTACCACAGCGATCGCGCCGGTTTCGTTAGTAGCTTTGAACCCTACTTCGACGTTTTTTGGAAAAACACCCTTGATCCGACAGACCTGCCGTCCAGCGCGGATGCTGCCGGTTGGCTATATGACGCGCTTGCACACCGAGACCAGCCAGAAAGTGCCGCGTTGGCCCCACTACTCAACTCCTTGCATAGCCCATTGTTGCAAGCGGCGGTGTTGCGGTCGCTTCGCCTATGCGAGCGGCCGGACCGGATCGACGCACATATGGCGGCGGCCGATCATGTTTGGGTAGCTGTGCGCGCGTTGCTGGAGCGCTCCAAACTCCCTGAACGCGGCCCAGAGCTCGGTCAAAAGCTGCAAGCCCTGATAGCGGGAGCGACATGGGCTGACGACCGAGTGGTGAACGATTTCCTCAACCGGCTCGCCACATCACCAGTCAAAAAAGTAGGTTCGGGGCCATCCGCAGTCCATGTTCCAACACCCCAGCCGTTGGTCACCACACCGCTGAATTATCAGACAGCGGTTCGCCTACTGACTAGTGGCACGGTTGACTCTCTGCCCGAGCCCCCTTTAGTCCTTGAGCCGCTGACAATTGAACAATGCGAAATCCTCATTGCACTGGCCGACCCGGCGAAAGATCCAGAACTAGGAGAGACGGTCTTTGCAGCTACCGTCGCGTTCACCAAAGAAGGTCATCAAGTCACCCAACGCCAGACCACTTATCGAGGTGGACAATCCTTGCCCCGTCGCCTGCGACCTGGCATCGCCGCAGCTAATCGGTTCGGCCTTTCGGCTCAGTGGCACACGAAGCAACTTGAGGGCCCTCTTGGCGAATCCTATGCATCCGATTTTCTCGCCTGCTTGGCAGCCCAAGGCGACGGTGAGCGCTTCTACGCTGCGATGGCAGAAGCAGAAGAAACGTTGATGCCAGTACTCTGCCAAAACGCACAAACTCTGTCAGCTCAGCTCGAGATCGACGGTCGTCTTATCCCCGCTTTAACCCGTTTTCTCCACGTTGGCGGCGACGATTTCTTTGAAGGACTATGCATTTTGGCCAAATGCGTCGAAGTCCCTGAGATTCAACCAGTCCTGGAGGGCTTGCTCCATCGCTGGATTCAGCGGTTCGACGTAAAAGCCAAACACCCCCAGAACGATGAGGCCTTTTTACTTTGGCGCGGCTTTTCCCGTTTGAGTGAAAACCCTCACTTCAATACCGTTCCCGACTGGGCGGAACACCTGGAGACAGTTCTGAGCGCACCGATGGCTTGTTTTCGCTCTCAGTCGATCGTACGTGTTCTGGAACGGGACTCAGGGTCTTATGCTCTGATAGAGGCTCGTTTGTTCAAAGAGTCCAACTGGGAGCACCACCATCAAGACGAGGTCGAGCGGCTCGACCGCTCGGCGGATACCTTATTTAGCGAGTTCCAAGATACATCGATTCATTGAGAGGCCGCTGTTGTAAGCACTATTGCAATGGCCGCGTTTCCTCGTAGCGTCCGAGCGTTCGGCGTACTCCAAAGGAAGCAAATATGCGGCTGCAAGACTGGGTTCAAGCTGGTGAGACCCTACACGAGACACCATCACGATAAATGGCAGAAAAAGTCTTGTAGGGATAAATTTGGTTTTTCAGACATAAAAAAGCCCAACCTTCTCAGATTGGGCTCTTTCAAAAATATGGTCGGGACGGAGTGATTCGAACACTCGACCCCTAGCACCCCATCTCCTTTTTCATACTTCTTGAAAGACTCCGAAATTTCACTCTGGATTTTTCTAAGCTAGTATTTACTTGAGCTCCAGCGGTGTTCTGCTCTATGAGAGTCCAGCAACGTCCATCAAGAGCCGACGTTTTTGTGGGGGGAAAAGTAGGGGGAGTCCATTCCATGGCCAAAATCACCATCAAAGAACTCGAGTCGCTGACCGCCAATGATGCCGGCCGGATCCTCAGGGAGGATGGCAATCTCGCCGGTCGAATCTCAGTCCGTAAGGACGGCGTATCGGTCAGCTTTTTCTATCGCTATCGGTGGGGCGACCAGAACAAAGAGTACTCCTGCGGGTCCTGGCCGCGCAAATCCCTGACGGACATCCGCAAGACACGCAACCAAGCCCGGACGCTCATTGATGAGCAGATCAATCCCAACGAGCACAAGAAAACCGCCAAGGCACAGGCATACGCCGCGGCTAACGTAGAGGCCGAACAAGTAAAAACGACGAAGGTGCAAACGCTGACCGTCCAGGATCTGGCCAAGGCCTGGCTGTTGGATGGCGTGGCGCGTAAAGACAGCAATGCCGAGTTGAAACGACGCTTTAACAAGGACCTTTTGCCAGCACTTGGCAAGACAGCGGTGAACAATGTTTCCGAACACGATGTTCGGGCGCTGATCCGGGCCGTGGTCAACCGCGGCGCTCACCGGCAGGCCATCAGCTTCTTCGCCGACCTCACCCAGATGTTCAGTTGGGCTAGAAAGCGCCAACCTTGGCGGGCGTTACTGGTTGAGGGTGATCCAACTGAACTGGTCGACATCTCCCCATTGATCCCTGTCGACTACGAAGCGGAAAGAAGCCGCATCCTTTCCCCGACTGAGCTGTTGGAATTGCACAACCGCTTCCAGCAAATGACCGCCGATTACGACACCCTCCCCGCGGGCCAAAAATACGACGGTATTCGGCCGCTAAAGAAGGAAACGCAGCTCGCGCTCTGGATCAGCCTGGGCACCTTGTGCCGGATTGGCGAGTTGCTGCAGGCCGAATGGAAAAATGTCGATCTGGACCAGCAGACCTGGTTCCTCCCCAGCGAAAACGTCAAAGGCGCCCGGGGCAAGAAACAAGACCACCATGTTTTCCTCTCCCCCTTCGCCCTGCATTTCTTTCAGGAACTCAAAATCCTGACGGGCGACTCGCAATGGTGCTTTCCCAACAAGCAGGATGATTGGCATGTGGACGTAAAGGTGGTGAGTAAACAGGTCGGTGATCGCCAGGCTCGGTTCAAAAACCGCAAGGCCCTCTCCAGACGGTGCCATGACGATACCCTGGTCCTTGCCGACGGCCAAAACGGCGACTGGACTCCGCATGACCTGCGCCGTACGGGGGCGACCATGATGCAAGCCTTAGGCGTTAGCCTGGATATCATCGATCGCTGCCAAAACCATGTCCTGGCCGGCTCTCGGGTGAGGCGCCATTACCTGCATCACGACTATGCCGACGAGAAGAAAAACGCCTGGAACTTGCTGGGCGATCGACTCAGTGCGGTGCTGTCCTCGACCTACGAGCACACGCCAAACGAGTCGAAGTTGTCTTTTCCAGCGTACACGACGAAAGAGCCCCGGACATCCTCATAGGGCTGTTTCACCCTGCGTTCACCGGAATTTAACGTCCCCATGCTGTGATCCATAATTGGCGATGAGCAAAGGTGGCAGATTGCATGTACACATTCGTGAGTTTTACCGTCAAGGAACTGTTCGAAAAAGTATGGCAAACACCCATGGTCAAACTGGCCCACGAAATTGGTGTTTCCGACGTCGCCGTCGCCAAAGCTTGTCGCAAAGCCGGCATCCCTCTCCCTTGCCGTGGCATGGGAAAGGCAACTACAACGTAAACTCAGGTCGAAGGTTATGTCCGATTCCAGGTGCTCGACAGTGACACCCCGCCTGAGACTACTGGCACTGATTTGAACTCACCTATAGTCCGGTGAAGGATTGAAGCACCCTCTCAATTAACCGAGCCTCACGCGCTAAATGAGTCATTGGATAAAGAGCGCAAGCTACCCGCGTTTGCTCGGTGTTATCTAATTGTACGGGGCGTTGGGTTTTCTGCTGCATGACGATGGCTCGCGCTGAGACATGTTCCCGTGGGGAACGTCGCGTACGCGCAACCTAGTCAAATCGCAGGTCCGCGATTTGCTTTCGATGGCTAGATGGAAGAGCGCGAGATCGCGGCCTCACCCGAATGGACCAGTTATCTTTGAGTCGGAGTGGGACTTTCTGCTCGACCAATTTCCTCTGTTCCGCGGTTGATAGCTGCAGGTCGTAATAGTTTTCATGGGGGGGACAGGCGGATATGATTGATCACCCCTTGGACAACGACCGCAACGGAAAACGGGCCTCATTGAGCTTGGAGCAGAAACAGTCCGATGGCTGTTGCCCTGCCAAGCGAGTGTCACCCGACAGCCAATCCAACATAATGCCTACTACGCCTTAAATATCTCCCATAGTTCAGGATTCATTCATCATGAAGCTGCCCGCTGCACTTGCAAGCTACTTCGACTCACTCAGCGAGGAGCGCCTTCAGATAAGTCTGCGTTGTTTGCAAGATGACTTCAGCTGCGAAGGCGGAACATTCGACCTGATCACAGATTGTTTCCTAGACAATGACGCGACGCTATTCGAGAACGCCATACCATGGTTGCAGGAGGCCGTACAAGAAGCAGCTTTCATGGACAGCATCCTGCGCTTAGAACGCAACAGGCTCGAAGGAGAGTTGGAGCGGCTTCATATCGATCCTACCTATAACCGCCGCGAAATAGAATTCAAGAAGCGTGAACTCGATGATGTGTGCTTCGAGAGCCTGCAAGAGCGGGCCCTGCGCTCCTACGACGATTTTTGCTCCACCTTGGTGGCCGCAAAGGACTTCGCTGCTCGCCAGTGCAAGAACAACTTCTTCCTCACCAAGTTGCTGCGCATCGTGTATGAAGCGCACTGTGCAGAGCAACGCGAGGAACGCAGATACATGCGTGTGCCGCAAAAATCCACGCAACTTTACCAGTACTACAAGGCCGCGGAAGTCGACTTGCTTGAGACCGACACGCAGTACAGCAAATACAACTTGTACTCAGTCACCCTGGATACCAAACTACTAATAGGAATACCCAATAGGATCCTCGACCCGCAACGACCGCTGCAACTGCTTATCGAAAACACCCCAGAGCATGTACTAAGGCTGTTCGAGCGCCTGCGCAATGAGGGACTAATCAAAGACCTAGCCCTGCTAGCCAGCAACGATGTATTGATTGAAACGGACAAACACATATTCGTCACCCTAGGCTATCAGATCATCACGGTACCGCTAACGGTGGATAATCTGCCCCGACAACCGGACGGGACAGTGCTGCGTACAGTACTCCGCAAAAGCAGTTTGCCGAACGATAGTGCTGCTGTACGGCACTCGGTTTCGACCTTTTACAGATCGGACAGTGAGGATAAAACTTGGTGTTCGATCACTGCGAACAGCATGACCTTTGAGGAAATCGCCCACGTCCCAGAACTGCTTGAAGATTGCGCAGTGACCCGTATGATCCACTTGGAGTATTTCATCGACGGCGGCCGGTTGTTCGTTTCGCATATCGACCACGAATTCATTTTCTACACCCACGAAGAGTTTGACCTACGCGCCGACGATTTCAGCCAGAAAGGCAACGCACGTAAGCGCTTGAAGACCTTCAAGATCGATCGCTCCGCCATCCCCTTCATGCTGGACGACGGCACACTCTTCGTCCATACACTCATTGATGCCTGTTTCGAAAAGCCGTACCTGCTCATGGACTTCCTGCTCGACCTGCTGCAGCAAGACTGACCCACGCGGCTGTCGGCGTTTATCCATGCAGCAGCCCCGATAACACCCGCCTATGCTAGCCCTCTCTAACTCATCATGTCGCTTCTCACTCTGATGCGCCTAATCAACCAGACACCGGGACCAAATGCAGACGTTACCGACATAGGTTTGATTGCCATTCAAGCTGTTCCAGATATAGCAGTGTTGTTCTATGTCCTGACCGCAAGGGGCACTGATCGAGATCCTCAGTCACCATCGACCTCAATACCCAGATATCTGGGTATTGAGGTCGATGGTGCCCTGGAAATGGCGGAGCAGATAGGTTTGACCATCCACAGCGGCGGCTGAGGTCAGACCGTCGCTACCCGGCCAAAAGCTGCCGCTCAATGGTGTCTATGAACCAGGGACGTATCAGCATGACTCAATATGGCGTTTAGCCAGCTTGGGCTGATAAGATTGCGCTCTGAATACATTCAACCTGTATATCAATACAGTATCGTGGATTTTCCTGGCCAGGATGGCGAAGTTAGCTACTCACTGGCCAATCTTGTTTTCCAAGATTGGAGTTGCTGTGAACGCGAAGCTCGATTTTGACGCATCAAAGCTCTACGAAGCCCTGAAGTACCAAATCCACGTAGCGATCGACTACTGCCATACCCTTGATAAGGACGATGTCCTTTGGATCGAGGTGTTTGGCGATGTCACCGTCGAAGGCCGTGATCAGGTTGAGGTTAAGGAGTACAGCGACAGCCTGACCGACAGCCATGAAAACCTCTGGAACACCCTCAATAACTGGCTAAAGCCTGATTTCAATCATCAGCAATACGCCAACCTGATCCTGCTGACGACTCAGGCCTATGGTGAGCGAGCAGCTATCAAAGATTGGTATCAGTGGAATACTGATCAGCGTCTGGCTGCGCTGGAAAGTATCCTCCAGGATGCGGAGACTCGCTTCGAAAAGGCCAAGCAGGAGAAAGAGGCAACTGCTGACCAAAGCGAGGAAGGTGGTACAGGAGGAAAAACTCCAGGGCCTTCTAAGGCGCTGACCCTGCAGCGCAAGGTGATGGCAAAAGCCATGCGTGAGTCGCTGATGGAGGCTCTGCCCAAGGTCAAGATCATCACCGAGCAACCTGACCTACTTGGCTTGATCGCCAGGTACAAGAGGGCCCATCTTAAAAGCATCCATGAGCATCGCATGGACGACTTCTTGAATGACCTCTTTGGCTTCATGACCAGCGCCGTTAAGGTCACAGAAGGATGGCGGTTCACCACCGCGGAATTCGACAGCAAATTCACAGAGCTCACCGCCCGCTACCTGATTGGCTCGGTGAAGTTTCCCCGTGTCAACACTGAGGAGATCGAGCGGGAAGCTGCTGAGATGAATGTGCGTGACCGCATTTACGCCCAAAAGCTAGATGAAATCGGCGGCGAGGAGGAGCTTATTCTTGAGGCAACTGCCGATCTGCTTCATGCCCACGAATACATTGCCGAGCTGATCAAGGACTGCACCACGTCACAGAGCGACGTGGAAAGCTACAGCAAGAACCATATGCGCACTCATAGTGCCAGCAGGGCAAAACTGATGATCGGTTGTGACGAAACCTGGTCGGTTTCGAAACTGAAGCAGGAATCCCTCAAGTTCTACTACGCGCGCTGTGAATTGGATGTCGTGGGCTTTCGAAACTACGAAGACACGCCCGTTGAGTTCCGCAATGGCATCTACCACATGCTCGCAGATTCAGTGCCCGCAAGCTCAGCGAAGGAGTTTCACTGGAGGCTCTGGAAATGAGTGCAAAACCCATTGAACACCTTTTCACGCTTCAGCGTTCCCCCATCGCACTGGCACCGGTGATCCACAACTTCTTCGCCCATTCCGAACCTAGGGAACGAGACCTGCTGTTGAGCTATCTGGTGCTGCCCATGGTGCTGTACCCGGCCATGCAAACGTACCTGCTGGCCGTGAGGAAGACCAGCAACCTGCGCACGCTCTGCAAAGAGCAGTCGCGGCTGGTAGGGCTCACCCACAACACCCAGCAGTTCAAATCCCTCACCAACGCCGCTCTACTTGTCCTTCAAGCAGAGCAAAGCATCGAGATCACCGACGACCTAACTGTGAAGTCGGTCGGGGACGTCAGGGCCTCCAATGCCAACCCCAAACAACTCGAAGCCGCCCGCCGTCTTTCCATGGTCTGCGCAGAGGCAGACGTCGTTTCCATCTACAGGACGTTAGGATTCAAGTCTCTATGAAATGCTTTCTGCGGTACATCGGCGTAGTCGACACTCAAGAAAAAATTCACAAAGTGCGACTGGAGCCTGGGCTCAACGTCATCACTGGCAAGTCATCCACTGGAAAAAGTGCGATCCTGGAAATATTCGACTATTGCCTCGGCAGCACCGAAGACACAATTCCGGTGGGCACGATCACTGAGCGCGCCGAGACCTTTTTCATTGCGTTGCAATTTCCCAGCTACTTCATCGTGGCCGCACGCAAGAAAAAATCCGACCGCTGCTTTTTGCTTGAGGTACAAGGCTCCGACCCAGATCAATTGCTCCAACTAATCGAGCAACCCAAGGCCTTCTTCGATCCCAAGCACTACATGCCACTGGCAGACTTCAAGAAAAGCCTTGGGCGCTATTTTGCGATCACGCTGGAAAACATCGACGAAGACCCGTACCTGAAAGCGGCCGGCCGCAACAAATCAGCCACTCCATCGGTACGCAGTTTTTCCTCCTTCATGCTCCAGCATCAAAACCTAGTGGCCAACAAGCACGCGATTTTCTACCGCTTCGATGAGAAGGAAAAACGTGACCAGGCGATCAATCACTTCAAGATTCTGATGGGTCTTGTGGACGAAGCTTATTTCGATCTGTACCGGGATCATGAGGTTGCCAAGCACGAACTCAAAAAAATCCAGGCGCAGATTCCCAAGCAAGCTCAGCGCAAAGAAGCTGCGATCGCTCGTTACAACCGTTACCTAATCGAGTTCAAGTCCTTGGCAGGTCTTCCTCTAGTCGATGCCACGGCTGAGGACATCTACAGCAAACCCGCGACGATGCTGAAGATGATTTCCGGGCGCTCCGTCAAAATCGACGTGCTCTCAGATCAGGTTGAAATGCGTCGGGCTGAACTTCACTCTCAACGAATCGCTGCGCTCATCGAAAAGCGCAAGCTGCAGGGACAGATGAGGCTGGTCAATGAGTCTCTGACTTCTGCAACACAATTCAGCTTGAGCATGACCGCTGAGACATTGCCCGATTCCATTGAGCTGTCCGAAGCTCATTGCCCGCTTTGCGAGGCTCATACCAGCACCCCCGCCATGGAAGCAAACAAACTCGTAGGCGCTATTGAGTGGTTGAATGACGAACTCAAGCTGTCCGCCTATGCCCGGGAGAGTTTCGCTGCAGAGCGCCGAAACATTCAGGAAGCGCTCGATAAGGTGAACGCAGAGCTGCGTCGTATCCAGGCCGACATCCAGCCACTCGATGAAGAAATTGCCAAGCTCAAGACATCCAAATCGATCGATGAGCAGGCCACCAAGGCCAAGCTTCGGCTTGAAATCGCCATTCAAGATCAGTTGGACAAACCTGAGTCGGAGCTGGCGACTGAAGAAAAAAATCTGCGCACTGAGGTTGATCGCCTGGCCGGCTTACTTGAGAAATACGACATCAAGGACAGGTTGAAAACGTTAAGCAATGAGATCGACGCCAAGATGTGTGAGCTTGGCAACCACTTCGATTTCGAGGAAACGTACAAGCCTTCGAAGCTGCGCTTTGACGTTGAAACGTTCGACCTTTGGTATCAGCAGAATCAGAACACTCGGGTTTACCTACGCTCGATGGGCAGCGGTGCGAACTGGCTGTACTCTCACCTCGCCTTGTTCATGTCCCTGCACTACCAGTTCGCGGCGCTGTCGAACAAAGGGTGCAAGATCCCACCAATCCTGTTCCTTGATCAGCCCACCCAAGTGTACTTCCCTGCCTCACTGGATGACGCAGAGGATTTCGATGCTCAAGAACTTTCAAAACAGGCCAAGCGTGAAAACGCAGTCGACGCAGATATGAGTGCTGTGACAAACATGTTCACCCAGTTGGCCAAGTTCTGTGATGAAACCGGCAAGAAGACAGGCGTAACTCCGCAAATCATCGTCTCGGATCATGCAGATAGGCTGACCCTAGGCGAAGGTTACAAATTTCCGGATTATGTCCGGGCTACATGGAGAACGCGGGGCTTCATCGCCGACTAGGAGTCTTCATCCTGAAGGGGGGGATTACTCCCCCGCTTCCTGATCAGGCCACAGTGGTTGGTGCATCAATCATTACGCCTGAGACCGGAGGGGACGAAATTCCTCTCATCCCGCTCATCGATACTCTGCCTGTTACCAGAGCTGACAACTTGTCGTCAAAGCCCAAATGCGGCGCCTGGTGTAATAACAAAAATTCACCGACTTGCCACAGGCGTGCTTGCGACTGGATAGGACAAAAAAATGAGGTGCACCATACGCCGACGTGCCGGCCACCGAACTTTTCCATTACTTTGCTTCTCAGATGTGTTGGCCGGCTAAATCCAGTTTTTTGAGATATTCGCGCAGTGGGTCGGGCCCAGACAGATAGCCGACCTACTTACTTTTGGTGTCCATGGTGCCCGCCGCCGTATTGACCAACGGCGGCAGCGCTATCGTGATCATCACAAGGCCCTGCTGGATGCGCTGATCGCCCCGCCATTACTCTGCACAATTACTGGGCGATTACCGAAATATCTGCTTCATATATTGGTAATTTGCTTTCGATGGCGATCCGTACGGTGCTGATCGTTCCCTTTATAGATCTCCTTACTGCTTCAGGCTAATTGCGGCCTAAGCCGCGCCCGCGGTAGCAGCTAGCTCTGTAAAACCATGGTTTACGAAGACTGCTAATACCATCGAACTCGGCGAGCGAAACATCTAAACGCGCACGCTACTGATTTGGCCAGCCTACCGCCTCCGCACTAAACCCGTCCGTGTACTCCCGCTTGGGCGCATTGCTATCTCTCATCTCGACACCCTATACATCTGATGCTTCCAACTTGTTGCCGTACGTGGAATCGAGGCAGGGTCAGTTTGTTCATGCTCAGCGATACAGATGCCTGCCCATCGACATTTTCTTCCAGTCAGGACGGGAGACGTGGAAAGGCGCGAAACGGCAACTGCGATGTATCGCTTGCCGCAATATCACAATCAAAGTCCGCACGCGTATAGTCGCGCGGGTAATAAGAGAAGCTCTTCAGGTAGAAATATGCGTCTGCATCCATGTAGCGCCTAGACAATTCCAAGCTTGCGGCCTCAGCCGACTTTGCGTCGAAATCATGGCTGAGATGAATCATTGATATCCCGCTGTCGTTCGCGCTACTTGGGTCGACCGGCGCAGCACCGCTCCTCGACCATTCACGCAAAAGAATGTCCGCAGTTTTCGGTGGGCCATAGGCCACGACCGGGCCGACCGAGACTCCGGTAATCGAACCCTTGTGCTCATCGAGAAACGAACGCGTTTCATCTAAAGTCTTGGTCGTTTCCCCGGCATAAAGCAAGACATTGACCTTGGCGGCGATGCCATGATCGCTGCATGCTTTGAGCAAAGTAGACGCTCGCTCTAAGTAGCGATCCGGATTGGGCGATTTGCGCATGTTCAGGATCTGCGTCGGCGACGCCGTTTCGAGCCCGAGATCGAGTACCTTCATACCTGCCTCGGCGAGACAGGCGATCGTTTCAGGCGTGAGCGCATCGACGCGGCTTTCCGTCCGCCACTGGACATTGAGGCCCGCTGCCCGAAAGGCATTCGCTAGGCCTGTTCCCCATTTCTCATTAGGCGCGAACATCGATGACTGGAAATAGGGTCGGATCTCGCTGTCGCCATACTGGCTAGCAACCGTCGCAAATGCACTTGCAATCTGCTCCGGCGCACGTAGCTTCTCAAGCCGGATATCTCGCTCCTCACAGAAGGCGCAGCCCATGCCACACCCGCGCGATGCCTCGATACTCGGTTGATAGCGCTCGAAACCTGATATCAAGGGATGCTTCAAGACAAAATCTGGTGTTGGCGCAGGCGGGCGGCGCAAGTCCGGGGAGTTCGTGAGGAGGCTTGCTATAAGCGGTTCTGCCAGCCCTGGGACGAGTAGGTTCGCCTCAGGCAGTTTCGCATGCAACCAGTCAGGATCGGGCCCAACTACCCAACGTCCCCCAACAATGATTCTGGCGTCTGGATCAACGCTACGCACTAGCCGGCAAAAAGTCTGCGCCCACGGAAGCGCATAGTAGCTGGGGATGGATAGCATTATTGGCAACCGAGACGGAAATACGCCTTTATCAAGCAGCACGCCAAGCACGTCGGCGGGTTCGCTGTGCTCGCCATGCAACAGCAGGGTCTCGGTCCCAATGGCATCTAGGATCGTTGCCAGCGATAATGCACCGTAGTTGAGATATAGCTGCCGGCGCGCAAGCATATGATCGCGCTTCTTCGGCGACAACATACCGGCGGATACGAATGCAACTGTATTCGAACGCTTCATTAAGTACCACTTCCTTGTGTTTGAGCAGAAAGGACGCACATGCCATTTATAAGTATCGAGGGCATCGACGGTAGCGGGAAGACCGAGCAGGTTAAGCTACTTGTTGAGCATCTGAGAAGCGCCGGTCAATCGGTGCTACAGACAAAGGAACCGGATGGTGGACAACTGGGTGCGGAAGTGAGGGCGATCCTGACACGGCCCGACCGCCGACTCGATCCCGTAGAGCAGCTCTTGCTGGTAAGCGCTGCTCGATTTGATCACGTACAAAGTATTATCCGGCCAGCAAGCGCCAAACAGTGAGCCATCTCCTTCATCGGCTGATACCGAAGCTGAGGAGACCGCAAACCCAACAGAGGCTCGGGTCGAACCTGAATCTCCACCCACTCCCCGCACGGCCCGCCGTGATGCCACCCGTACCGTTCAGTCCGCCTGAACAGTCCACGATGTTCCTCATCAAGGCGCTCCGTCGAGCGCCTTTTCTTCAATCCGCACAGGAGAACCAACATGGAATCCTTCTGGCTTTGCGACGACTGCCTGTTTGCTACTGCTTACGAGGACTACAGCACGTTATCGCTCTATTACACGACGGATGAAATTGAGAAACGCATCGCCGGCATCCATCGAGAACTGGTTCGGTTAATGCCCATCAGTGCCGACTTCGATCCCGAAACTGGCTGGGGAATAAAAGCTTTTTCCCCATTGCCCTGCGACGGTTGTAGTTCGCCCCTACACGGTCAACGCCACCGATTCACGCGGCTGTAAACAGCGCGCCATCTGCTAACGCCCGCGACTCCACACCCACCTCGGGGACACCACTCCCCTCGGGCGTGTACCCCTGATTGTTCCCTTCGGAGGTACCACCATGAGCACCCAACTCACACTGATTGAGACCTCGGATTTCGAGGCTGATCGTATCGTCCAAGAAAACCAGGTGATCGACGAAGCACTGCATATTCTGGATCGTCGGCTGTTCGCCCGCGGCCCTAACCTGACGTCGCCTGACGCCGTGGCTTCATACCTAAAACTGCATCTTGTGCAACAAGAGCATGAAGTCTTCGGTGTGATATTTCTCGATGCCAAGCACCGGGTGTTGGCGTTCGAAGTCCTCTTTCACGGCAGCATTGATGGCGCCAGCGTTTACCCCCGCCAAGTCGTCAAGCGTTCCCTCGCGCATAACGCTGCGGCCGCCATTTTTGTTCACAACCACCCTTCAGGTTGTACAGAACCCAGCCAGGCGGATCGCGTCTTGACCGCACGGTTGAAAGAGAGGCCTTGGCCTTGATCGAAGTGCGCGTACTGGATCACTTCATCGTGGGTGAAGGTCGTCCACTTTCCCTTGCCGAACATGGCTGGCTTTAACCCTCACAGGCGTCTTCGGGCGCCTTGTTCATTTTCATTCTGGAGAACTCTCATGAACCCCACACACCAAGCCCCAGCCCTGTTGACGACCTCAACTCCATTTGCTCGCGGTTACGACAACCTTCATATCGAACGGCTGCTACTGATCACCTACGAAAACGACTGCCCTCCCTGCTTTCGACCCGTGCACGACTCACAAGCCCATCTGCCCGACAATGAGCTGCAACTGTTCGCCTGCCTGTTCAATGACGATTTCGCCTTGATCAGCGAAGGCCAATCCATTTCGGATGATTTGGATGAACGCTGCCAGTCCACCGGGCTAGTGCGCCAAGTAATCTACGCTGTGATGGGCGAAATGCTCAACGAGCGGCATCACCTCGGTGATCTGTACTCCCTGGAAGAGGCACAAGCCATGGTCCATCGTTTGAGCTTCGAAACGGGACACTACAGTCGAGCCTGGGAAATCAGTACCGCGCACCTTCCCGAAGAATCGATGCTTTATCTGGAGGAGTGGGTCAGTAACTTCGCTCTGCGGCAAACCGGCCTCTTGTTCGAGCTTTTTACGCTGCCAGATTGCTGCGGTATCGGTTGCAAAACTGATCGGCACGCCATGGACGGACGAGAACTTGCTGAACATTGAGGGCAATCGTTATTCGAGCTTGAGACAAGAACAACTCGACGCAGGTACACCGGAAGCCTTGGTCAACGTACTGTATTTGGCGGCATTGGCGGATGTGCGATTGTTGATCTTCGACCCCGACGCTGCCGTCTTGGATGGGCTCGCCATTTTCGATGAATAGCAACGTGTTCAGCGTTAACACGACCCACCTTGAATCATCTTTCTCACTGAATCGCTCCTTCACCTCATGTCAGGTTCTGCACTGAATCTGACATGAGGTTTCTTCCATGGAGCGTTTTTTCACGCCTGTCTGCCTGCTGGGTTTGTTGAGCGCCTGCACCGCGCAAATCCCCAACCCTTTGCCGACCAATCCAGAGATCGACAGTGGCTCCAATCGGGCCCAGCACTCGAGGGGCATAGCCGAAGAAAGCCATCCGGCAGAGCTTCGTTATGGCCGCTACACGCTGGTCAGCACCGAGCCCACCACGGAGCAACGCGATCTTCTTGCCCAAATCATTGAAGTGAACATCCCGTCCAGCCTGAACCCCTCGGTGCAGGATGCGTTGCAGTACGTGCTGCTGCGCTCTGGTTATGCGCTTTGCCCAGTTACTGCGTCGGTGAAGGTGCTGTTTACCCGGCCCCTGCCTGCAGCCCATTACCGGCTTGGTCCAATCCCTTTGCGCCGCGCGCTACAAGTGCTGGCTGGCCCCGCCTGGCAACTCACGACCGATGAAGTCAGCCGTTCGGTCTGCTTCGAACAGCAGAAAACGGAGGCCGGCGTCGCGCTGATCACACCCGTCTCGCCCCATCTGTTGGAGGCACGCCCATGAGAGCCTCGACGTTTCAAACCCTCATTATTGGGCTGCTTTGCTTGGCGGTCGCCGGCCTGAGCGGTGGTTTGTATAACCTGTATCAACGCGTGGCCGAACTGCAGAGCACGAACACCCAACACCTACAAACCCTGGACACCCTGCAACATGATTCAAGCGCCCTCAAGGACGCCCAGGAGAAGCTGCAGTACGCGCTGAAAGACCTGAAGCAGATGGTCGATACTGGTGAGCAACAGGCCAATACCCTCGATCCGATGTTGGATCAGTGGACGCAAGAGCTACAGGAACTGCGTGATGGTCTCGCAGCCCGCGCCACCCAGGCAGACCTGACAGCGCTGCGCGCACGCATTGAACAGGTCGAGCAGCAGCTCCTGGACCTCAGGACCAAGCCATTCCCTCCACCGCCGACGCCTTCTGCGACCAAACCGAAAAAGACCGCTCGCCCCAAACCCACCCCGCTCTCGCCACCGTTTTCAGTATTGAGTGTCGAGTCCCGCGGTGGTGAGCGCTTTTTGGCAGTCGCACCTCATGACAGTCGCTCGCTCATAGATGTTCGGCTGCTGCATAGCGGCGAGCAGCTCGGAGCCTGGCACCTGAAAGTTCTAGAGCCGAACTCAGCCATCTTCGCGGTGGCCGCTCAGCCAGATCAGACCGTGCACCTCCCTTGAGTAGTGATCATGAACAGAGCGCTACTGCCCACCGTTGTCTGTCTCGCTTCGCTACTGGCCATGGGCGCTGCGGTGGGCAACCCCGTCGCGACACAGTCACGGACCCAGGACACGCAGTCCGCTCCCCTGGGGCGCTCTGACTCTCAACAGGCGGCGAGCTGGGGTCTGACGGAGCAGGAGTGGACGCGCTTCGAACAGATCCAAGCCGGCCCGCGCGGTTTCTGGAGCCCGAACCTCGATCCGTTGACCGCACTCGGGGTCGAGGCCCAGACCGACCAAGAGCGCCAGCGCTATGCCGAATTACAGGTAGCACTGGAAGCCAAACGCGCCGAGCGCGAGTTGACTTACCAAAACGCTTACACCGCGGCCTGGGCCAAGCTGTTTCCCGGGCTGCTGCCGATCCAGGGCATGGCGTCCCCGCCCCCTGCCAGCTCATCGGTCATGCCGCGCCAGGCCCTGTTTGTGGAGGACCACTGCCCAGCGTGCACTGCCGAAGCGCAGCGTCTGCAAAGCAGCGACACGGCGTTCGATATCTATCTGGTGGGCAGCCAAGGCCAGGATGAACGCATCCGTAGCTGGGCTCGGCAAGCGGACATCGATCCGGCGAGGGTCCAACGCCAGCAGATCACCCTGAACCATGACCGTGGTCGCTGGTTCAACCTGGGTGCGCCGGGGCCATTGCCTGCCACATTTCGACAGGTGAATGGACAATGGCAACGCCTCGACTGAGTGGTATTGCGCTCATGCTGACAATGCTCGCCGTCCAGGCTGACGAACTTCCGCCTCCTGCCTACCAACTGGCGGCGCATGACGCCGACATCCCTTCTACGGTGCTGTTCGCGATTGCCCTGCAGGAGAGTGGTATCCGCGTCCGTGGTCGACTGCTGCCCTGGCCTTGGACCCTGAACATCGCCGGAACACCCTACCGCTTCGCCACTCGCCAGGCCGCCTGTCACGCCTTGCTTCAGGCTCTCGCCCGACATGACGCCAAGCGGGTCGATGCCGGTCTCGGGCAAACCAACCTGGGTTACCACGGACAACGTTTTTCCAGCCCTTGCGAAGCCCTTGATCCCTACCGAAATCTCGCCGTGACCGCCGCATTGCTGCAGGAGCATCACGCTTCCACCGGTGATTGGGTCTTGGCTGCCGGGCGCTATCACCGTCCGGCAGGAGGCGCGCCGGCAGCACGCTACCGTGCTGGCTTTTCCCGGAGACTCGAACAGTTGCTAATTTCCTTTGAACAGGGCACACCACCATGAAGCGAATCCCCCTTACCTACTATTTCACCCTGCTCCTGGCACCTTTCGCCCAGCCGGAACTGACCGTAGCCGGGGATCAGCCTAGCGACTTCACCCGACCCCATTTTCAAGTTGCCAGGCCGTCATTAAACAACGAGACCCAGCCGGATCGGGCCATGCATGCGAATCTGTCCATGTTTGCCGATGAAGCCTGGATACTGCCCGTCCGCAGCTCTCACTTGAGCCCCGGCCAAATCACGTCTCGCGCCCTAAACATGCCGGGCTTGCGGCCATTTTTTCTGGTCGGTGACGATTCCCAGTCGCTGACTTGGCTGCGTCAACGCGCTGCTGAACTGCAGGAAATGGGCGCGGCTGGCCTCGCCGTCGAAGTGGCCAATAATGAAGCCCTGGCCCGGATTCGAGCAGCCGCTCCGGGCATTACCATCCTGCCGGTCAACGGCAACGACATCGCCACCCGACTGCAGATTGAGCACTACCCCGTCTTGATCACTGCCACCTCACTGGAACAGTGAGTCCAGGTCATGGCCGAACATGCGATGGAGTCCAAGCTCCGGCCAGCGGTGGAGCTGTACACCGTAGCGATCTGCATCGCCGCCGCGGTGTTGTGCGTGTACTCGCCCTGGGCCGTGGCCCTGTCGCCCGAGATCGGTCTGGGTGCAGCGCTGGCCTATACCCTGTTCGGCCTTATCCGGCTGCGACAAGCCTGGGAGGTGCTGCGCTATCGGCGCAATATCCGTCGGCTGCCCCGCTACGAGCTGACCAGCCAACAGATTCCGGTCAGCCGCAAGCGTCTGTTCATGGGCCGAGGATTTCGCTGGACCCGCCTGCACACCCAGCGCTTGGTCGAGGCCCAGGATCCGGCTGTCGCCCACTATGTCGACCAACCGACCAGCTATCGCCTGGCCCGTGGACTCGAACGGCGCCTGGAGCATGCACCTTTTCCACTCTCGATACTGGCCCGTGTCACGGCCTGGGACAGTGCCTTCAATCCGCTGCGGCCTTTGCCCCCGGTAGGTGGCTCGCCACTATTGCATGGGGTCGAGCCCGATGAAACGGAAGTCAGTCTGCCGCTGGGCGAACGGGTCGGACACACCCTGGTGCTCGGCACTACCCGTGTCGGCAAGACCCGGCTCGCCGAGGTGTACATCACCCAGGACATTCATCGCATCGAACATGAGGTGGTCATCGTCTTCGATCCGAAGGGCGATGCCGACCTGCTCAAACGGATGTACGTCGAAGCCAAGCGGGCCGGGAGGGAGAAGGAGTTTTATGTCTTCCATCTGGGCTGGCCAGAAATCTCGGCCCGCTACAACGCAGTGGGACGTTTCGGTCGTATCTCGGAAGTGGCGTCACGCATCGCCGGGCAGCTTAGCGGTGAAGGTAACTCCGCGGCCTTTCGCGAGTTCGCCTGGCGTTTCGTCAACATCATCGCCCGCGCATTGATCGAGTTGGGTCGGCGTCCGGACTACCTGCAGATCCAGCGACATGTGGTCAATATCGACGCACTGTTCATCGAATACGCCCAGCAGTTTTTCGCCAAGACTGATCCGAAAGCGTGGGAAGTGATCGTCCAGCTTGAAGGCAAGCTCACCGAGAAAACCATTCCCCGGCATATGATCGGGCGCGAAAAGCGTGTGGTGGCCATCGAGCAGTACCTGGCGGTGAAGCGGGTATTTGATCCGGTACTGGACGGACTGCGTTCGGCGGTGCGATATGACCGTACTTACTTCGACAAAATCGTTGCCTCGCTACTGCCGCTGCTGGAGAAACTCACCACCGGCAAGACCGCCCAGTTACTGGCCCCCAACTACACCGACTTAGATGACCCGCGGCCCATCTTCGACTGGATGCAGATCATCCGAAAACGTGGCATCGTCTATGTTGGCTTGGATGCACTGACCGACGCCGAGGTGGCCGCCGCTGTGGGCAACTCCATGTTCGCCGACTTGGTCTCGGTCGCCGGACACATCTACAAACACGGCATCGACCATGGCCTGCCCCAATCGCGTAACAACAGTGACAAGTTGCCGATCAACCTGCACGCCGATGAGTTCAACGAGCTGATGGGTGATGAATTCATCCCGCTGATCAATAAGGGCGGCGGTGCCGGTATCCAGGTAACCGCCTACACCCAGACCCTCAGCGATATCGAAGCACGTATCGGCAACCGCGCCAAAGCTGGCCAGGTCATTGGTAACTTCAACACTCTGCAGATGCTGCGGGTGCGCGAAACCGCCACCGCTGAACTGCTCACCCAGCAGTTGCCCAAGGTTAACGTGCTGACCAAAACCCTGGTGTCGGGTGCGACCGACACCTCCGACCCTGAAGCTAACACGGACTTCACCTCCTCCTCGCAGGACCGTGTCAGCAGCACCAGTGTGCCGCTGATCGAGCCAGCGCACGTCGTCAGTCTACCCAAGGGACAGATGTTCTCCTTCCAGGCTGGAGGCCAGCTCTGGAAAGTCCGTATGCCTTTACCCAAACCCTCCATCGACGATGCCATGCCCAAGGACCTGCAGGAGCTCACCCAGCGAATGCGGGCCACCTACAACGAGCAGGCGGGGAAATGGTGGAGCGCAAGCGGTGGCGGCCCAACTACCAACTTCAATCTGGATCAGGTGGGGTAGCCCTACCCCACCACAGATTTCGATTCAGCAGAAAACGATCCAGAAGACGTAGTGCCCACATCAACTCTGCAACGCGAATGGAGTGAAACGATGGCGACTTCCGCCCAGAACACGCCGCCACAACCGATCCAGCGCCCTGGGTTGATCATCTCGGCGATCAGCCTGGTCCTGCGCATCATCGGATTGCTGATTGCCTCTTTGCTGTTCTCAATCTTCATTGAGTTCGTCGGACTGCTGCTGTTCTGGGGCGATCAGGGCTGGCGACACAACCAGGCCATGCTGACCAACGAACTGGGGTGGCTCAGCGAGCACTTCAAATCTTCACTTATCATCCAACAGCCTGGGCCAACGATTGTCCAGTGGCTGGATTTCCTCAATCAGTGGCTGTTGGTCAAGACTGGCTTTGAGGATTTTGCCCGGCATGCGCGCGTGTCGGGCCAGGGCAATGGCTTCTGGAGCTGGGCGAATCAGCTCTACGTGAGCATTGAGGATTTCGTACTGGCGGCGGTGTATGTGACCTTTACCTTCGTAGTGCGCCTAACCATCTTGGCTCTGGCCACACCGCTATTTTTGTTGGCCTCGTTCACCGGTTTTGTCGATGGTTTGATGCGCCGCGACCTGCGCAAGTTTGGAGCCGGGCGAGAAAGCAGTTTTGTCTATCACCGAGCTAAACGAGCAGTGATACCCCTGCTGCTCGTACCCTGGATCATGTATCTGTCCCTGCCCTTTTCGCTCAATCCTATGGCCGTCTTTTTGCCTTGCGCGATGATGCTCGGAATAACGACAGCCATCACCGCGGCGACGTTTAAAAAATACATTTAATAAAATGTAACGCTGACGTGTTAAACCATTCCGGTGAATTTAGCCAAAATCGCGACGACATAACCGCCAATAATAGACAAACCAACAATACCCAACGGCTGCTGCCACCAATCACCGCTAGGGGACGGCGGCATAGATTGCTGATAAAAATTGATCTGTCCGATCTGATTTGCGTTGACTTGCGTCGCAGCTCCATTTTGCATCGAATTGCGCCACTGAGCTTCCTCAAGACGTTCGAGTTGAACCTGGACACGCCTCTTGAGTTGGCTAGCGGAAAGGAGAAATTGCTTTCCAATAATCATCACACCCAGCAAACCGAAAAACAGCAAATTTTCATAGCTGAGCGGGTTTTCCTGGCTGAGGGTAGGCGCGTGTTTCCATACAAAACCGATGTAGGGTGATGTGGCCTGGTAAACGTCGGCTACTAAATTTTGTACTACCCCTCCCAAATGCCCAAAAATCTTCGTGTCAGCGAGCTTCTCTGCTTGTTGGTGTAGAAAAATCAATGATGAAACCAAATAAAATAGCCCACCGAAGACGGTCAAGGTAATCCCCACGCCCTGTCGAATACGGTACCGCCGAATTGCTTGTTGGATGTTCACTCTCTGCACTCACTCTTCGTTAACTGATATCGCCCGCGCCTTATTTGCGCCCCGCTAACAATGTTGCTAACGGCATCAAACGTTAACGGCTACCAATCGTTTTTCATGAGAAATCGTGACCGTACTTGCAGCCCAATCGCGTCATTTCACCGCGGTTAATAGCCCCCATTTGATGTCCGAACTCGTTACGCGACCAGACGCGGTACCGAAAAAATGACGCAGCGTATTTCATGTTTCTTACTGCTGAGCCTGGACGTTAGTTGAATGCTGGCCCCATATCCAAATGGGCTATCCACATGCCAACTACATTTTTCCGAATCTGCCCGCTGTTCGTATTGATGACGTTCAATAGCGGCAGCTATGCCGCATCTGCTCATGAACAGGATCAGTTCAGTCTGATTTTGCAGCAACTCGACACTATCGAACGCCTTGCTACACGAGCCAAGACAGCCAGCACGACTGAATCAGTCGAGCGCTATCGCTTCGACTATCCCCAATTGATCCAAGACATCCAACGCATCCATCACGGTGTGCAGGGCTACCTGACGCCTTCCCGCGCTCAACCCCACGATCCCACTCAATTGGTTGGCGATTACCGCCTTGACACTCCGTCCGCGGAGCCGTCGCCATGAGCATGACTGACGCTCAGAGCTCAGCGTTCCAAAACGCCTCCGGCTTCTCGGCACAGAGCAGTTCGACGCTCTGGCTGTCCCTGGTTCTCGTCCTGGCTTTGCTTTGGTGTGCCTGGGTGATGTGGACGGCTTACCGGGGATGGGCGACAGGCAGTGTGCGCTTTGGGGCCTTCGGCGGCAGCGCCGCGCGCGTCTTGCTCGCCCTGCTCGTACTAATGTTCTTCACCCTGTCCTAATCCAGGAGATCGCCGCCATGCTCAAGTGCTTTGCCCCTCTGAAAAACAACCTGCGAGATCGTGCCAGCCAGCGCCTGATCGGTCTGTTGTTGGTGCTCGGTCCAAGCCTGGCCTTTGCCCAATTACCCACCATGGAAGCCCCTTCGCGCGGCGAAGGGTCCGGGTTGATCGAGACGATCAAAAACTACGCCTACGACGGCGGCATCCTGCTCGGTCTACTGATCGCCCTCCTCGCTTTTCTCGGTGTGGCATGGCATTCCCTGACCGTCTATGCCGACGTGCAGAACCAACGCAAGACCTGGAAAGACTTGGGTGCGGTGGTCGGTATCGGTGCCCTGTTGGTGGTGATCATCATCTGGTTCCTGACCAAGGCTGCCGCAATTCTGTGAGGTCGGCATGAACGACACTATCGAACGCCTTGCCGACGGCACCTTGGTTTTTCTACCGGAACGACTCAATCACGATCCTGCCGTACTGCGCGGTTTAACCAATGATGAGATGTGGGTAGCGCTCGGCACCGGCGCCGTTATTGGCCTGCTGCTGGGCGTTCCTCTTGCGATCGCCACCGCCTCCATTGCCGTGGCGCCGACCAGCATGATCGCAAGCATGGCGGTGGTGTTATTTGCCGGTGGCACACTACTGCGTCGGGCCAAACGGGCTCGCCCCGAGACCTGGTTGTACCGCAAGCTCGAATGGATACTCGCCAGCCGTTGGCGCCTGGGGCGCGAAAGTTTGATTCTCCACTCCGGCGCCTGGACAGTTCGCCGTTCGCGTCGACTGCGCCCTGCCCTATCCCGGTGGCAATCATGAGCCGTTTTCGGAACAAGGTAGATGCCCAACAAGCCCATATCTTCAGCCTGCGTCTGGCGGTAGCGATCCTCGCCCTAGTCTGTGCCGGACTCTGGTATGGCTGGCGCTCGGCGCCGACCGATCTGACCGTGCATGTACCGCCGGATCTGCGCTCGGGCAGCACTCGCAAGTGGTGGGATATTCCCTCAGAGAATGTCTATGCCTTTGCCCTCTACATCTTTGGCCAACTCAACCGCTGGCCCTCGGATGGCGAGCAGGATTATCGCCGCGCCATCTATGGCTTGCAGTCCTACCTGACACCCGCCTGCAAGGCCTTCCTCGACGGCGACTACGAGTACCGCAAGGCCGCTGGCGAACTGCGCCAGCGGGTGCGTGGCGTCTACGAAATCCTGGGGCGAGGTTACAGCGAGGAACCGGAACTCAGGGTCAAGCAACTCGACCGCGACAGCTGGTTGGTCAAACTCGACCTGAATGCCGATGAATATTACGCCGCCGAACCGGTGAAACGGGTGGTGGTGCGTTATCCATTACGCGTGGTGCGTTTTGATCTGGACCCCGAGCGCAATAAGTGGGGGCTGGCACTGGATTGTTATCAGGGCACTCCGCAAAAGATCTCCCTGCCTGGAGGTGAGCCATGAAGCGGATTTCTACCCTGGGACTCACCGTTGCACTGATGCTATGGGGAGCTGCAGCGCAGGCCGTCGAGCTGATGCACTGGGAACGCCTACCCCTCGCGGTCCCTCTGGTGATCAATCAGGAACGAGTGGTCTTTATCGATGAGGATGTTCGAGTCGGCGTGCCCTCAACCCTGACAGGCAAACTGCGTGTGCAATCAACTGGCGGTACGCTGTACCTGCGCGCGTCAGAAGCCATTGCACCGACCCGACTGCAACTGCAATCAGTCACGACGGGCGAGATCATCCTGCTGGATATCTCGGCCACTCCCGGCGATCAACCGCTGGAGCCCGTGCGTATTATCAAGAATGCTCAGGTGCAAACTACCGAGGCTGAATCTAGCACCGTCCCTGTTTCAGAACGCACGCCGATCCCGGTCTCTTTGACGCGCTATGCCGCACAGAGCCTGTACGCCCCACTGCGCACCGTAGAGTCCCTGCCCGGCGTACGCCGCATACCGCTCAAGCTGCACACCGAACTGCCGACCCTGCTGCCGACCGAAAACGTATCCAGCACGCCCATCGTCGCCTGGCAACTCGGTGATTACTGGGTGACTGCGGTGAAGTTGCGCAATCGTGGTTCAGAGACGGTGCAACTCAATCCGCGTCGGCTTCAGGCCAAGCTGTTCGCTGCGGCCTTCCAACATGCTTTCCTCGGGCCTGTCGGCAGTGCTGAAGACACCACGATCGCCTACCTCGTCACTCGCGGTGCCGGCCTCGAACAAGCTGTGCAGCTCCCGCCCGTTGCACAAGGTGCTGACGATGAAAGCTAACGCCTTGCTCAAATGGCTGGTACCGGCTGCGCTACTGGCCGTGGTGGTGATCATCCTGAAAACCTGGGTCGCGGGTAGTAACAATTCCTCTCCAGAGCACCCAGTTGATCAGGGCAATATTCAGTTATCCGCCGAGCAAGCCAAGTCGCTCGGCATTGCTGGCGATACCCCACGCGACACTGTCGCCACCCTGGTCGGCCAGGTGAAGGCCATGCGCAGTGACATGCTCGGCCTGAAGAAGCACAACGAGTCGCTGCAGACGGAGAACAATCGCCTGCGCGATCGGGAAAACAGTGTCGACTCACGTATCCAAACCGCCCTTGGTAGCGTGACCCAGCAGGTCGACGAAGGCCGCCGCCAAGCCAACGAGGCCCGACTCAAAGCGGAACAAGACAGTCGTCAGGCTCGCGGCCTGCTGACGCAATTGCAGGAACAGTTGTCGGGGCTGACTGGCAAAGGCAAGGATATACCGATCGGATTGGGGCTTGAGCCGGGCGACGGTGCTCAATTCGAAGGGCAGCATTCTGCCAATGATGCGCTGCAGTGGATTGAGCCCTCGGATGCTCCGGCCACCGACGCCAGAGGCAAAACCAATACTTCCTCCGCCCTGAGTCTGCCTACCGCTTTCAACTCTCTGGAAGGCTTGAAAGACAACGCGATTGATCGCAGCCAGAAACAGCTACGTGCAGTTACCAAGGGTGAGCGCGACCTGACGCGATCCGTTGATCGTACCGAAGGCGCGAAGCCGGTCTACACGATCCCCGAAAACGCCACGCTGATGGGCTCGGTCGCCATGACCGCGCTGATCGGACGAGTCCCGGTGGACGGCACCGTGAATGACCCCTATCCCTTCAAGGTGCTGGTCGGTCCGGAGAACCTGACCGCCAACGGCATCGACCTGCCGGACGTCGCGGGGGCCGTGATGAGCGGCACGGCGTCCGGGGACTGGACCCTGTCTTGCGTACGCGGACAGGTCGAGTCAATTACCTTTGTGTTTACCGATGGCACCATCCGCACGGTGCCTCAGCCGAAGGCGATAGCCAGCCGCACTGCCACCAGCACCCAGAGCTCGAACACCGACAAGATCCGTGGCGGGCTCGGTTACCTGTCCGATCCGTATGGCATTCCTTGCATCGCTGGCGAGCGCCGCTCGAACGCCCAGCAATACCTCGGCAGCCAGAGCCTGATCACTGCCGCCGGTGCCGGTGTCGCAGCGCTGCTCGGGGATGAGCGGAACAACAGCAGTGTGATCAGTTCGGGCGGCAGTACGCTCGGGGTCACCAGCAGCAGTGGCAACAGCGTGCTGAATTCAATTCTCAGTGGTGGGGTCAGCGACATCCGCGAGTGGGTCAACAAGCTGTATGGCGAGGCCTTTGCTGCGGTGTACGTACCACCTGCAGCACAGGTCGCGCTGCACCTCGACCATGAGATCACCATCGACTACGAGCCCAAGGGCCGGAGCGTTCGCCATGAAAAAGACCATGCCTCTCTGCCTGACCTGGATTAGCGTGTTCTGCTGGGTTCTGGCGGGGTGTTCCACCGACAAGGACACCCTGCTGCCCCATGGCGAGCAGACCATGCTGGACATCTGGAACGGCGCCGGTTCGCAAGGCACGCAGCAGCAACTGCTGGATGCTCGACAGCAGTTACGCCGCCCGCTGGCTCAGTCAGATGTCTCCGCGGCTCTCCAGGAACCGTACACGCGCACAGCGGCGAACGAGATCCGCAACCTGTTCCCGCGCCTGCCCAATCCCGATCTGGTGCTGTACGTATATCCGCATCTGAGTGGTACCGAGCAGGCACCGGTTCCGGGTTACTCGACCGTCTTTCCGTTCTACCAACGGGTACAGTACGCATTACCCGGTGAACGTCAGGAAGACTTGTAGTGCGTACCAGCGATGCGGGCAACCGCACTTCTGCATGGAAAGCCTGGCGCCACCCATTGCGCCCTCGCGCCACCTTGGCCGATGAAGCTGCACTCTATTCGCATAACCCCAGCTTCACCGATCACCTGCCATGGGTCGAATACCTCGACACCGAGCAGTGTTTTTTACTGGATGACAACCGCTCGGTGGGTGCCGTGTTCGAGTTGCTGCCCATTGGCACTGAAGGGCGCGAACCCGATTGGTTGATGGCCGCCCGCGATGCCCTCGAGGATGCCCTGCAGGATAGCTTTGACGAGCTGGACCAAGCGCCGTGGGTGGCGCAGTTTTTCTGTCAGGACGACAACGACTTCACCCCCTACCTGACCCGGCTCACCGATTATATCCAGGACAGCGCGCGAGCCACGGTCTTCACCGAGGCGTATTTAGAGCTCAGCCGCCGTCATCTGAAGGCCATCGCCAAGCCCGGTGGTCTGTTTGAGGATAAGGTGGTGACCCGCCTGCCCTGGCGCGGCAATAACCGTCGGGTGCGACTGGTGATCTATCGCTGGCTTGAATCTGACGCTGAGGAGACGGGACTCACCCCGGTGCGTTCCCTGCAACAGGCTTGCGAACGTATCCGTGCTTCGTTGCAGGCGTGCGGGGTGCACTCAACGCGAGTCGATGGCCGAGGTCTGTATGCCTGGTTATTGCCCTGGTTCAATCCGGCCCCCAGGCTCACTGATGAAGCGCCCGAAAATTTCTACCGCCGCGTGGCCTATCCGGAGTCGGGTGACGGTGAGTCGCTGGATCTGCCCTTCGATCATGACTTTGCCGAGCGGCTGTTCTTCAACGAACCGCGTTCGGATGTGCAGCACGGACTCTGGTTTTTCGACGATCAACCCCACCGGGTGATGGTGGTGGACAAACTGCGGCGGGCACCATCGATTGGTCAACTCACCGGCGAAACCCGCAAGGGTGACGCGGTGAATGCGCTATTCGACCAGTTACCCGAAGGTACGGTGACGAGTCTGACCTTAATGGTCAAACCACAGGATGTACTCGAGGATCAGTTGAACCGCCTAGCTCGCAAAGCCATCGGTGAAAACCTGGCCTCGACCCAGACTCGTCAGGATGTCGAAGAGGCTCGCGCGATCATCGGCCGCCAGCACAAGCTGTACCGAGGAACCCTGGCGTTCTACGTACGCGGTCACGATGAACAGCAATTGCACCAGCGCTCGGTCAGCCTGGCCAACGCGCTGTTGGGCGCGGGGCTGCAACCGGTAAGTGAAGGCGATGAGGTCGCCGCCTGCAACAGCTACGTGCGTTGGTTACCGATGGCTTACAACCCGGCCCGCGACACGCGTAACTGGTACACCCGCCTGATGTTCGCCCAGCACCTGGCGAACCTGGTTCCGGTCTGGGGCCGCAGCACCGGCACCGGCCACCCGGGCATCACCCTGTTCAACCGCGGCGGCTCGCCATTGAGCTTCGACCCATTGTCACGCCTGGATCGGGCCATGAACGGTCATCTGCTGTTGTTCGGCCCCACCGGTGCCGGGAAGTCGGCGACCTTGGTCACCCTACTGATGCAGGTCATGGCCGTGTACCGCCCTCGCCTGTTTATCGTAGAGGCCGGCAACTCATTCGGCTTGCAGGGCGACTACTTCGCGACACAGGGCCTGTCGGTCAACAAGGTCCAATTGAAACCTGGCGCCTCGGTCAGTCTCGCCCCGTTCGCCGATGCTTGGCGCCTGGTCGAGCAGCCGGATCAGGTGGCGAGTCTGTCGATCGATGAGCTGGACGATGAGGTGGTAACCAGTCACGAAGACCAGCGCGATGTTCTCGGCGAACTGGAAATCACTGCCCGCCTGATGATCACCGGCGGCGAGGCCAAAGAAGAGGCGCGCCTGAGTCGAGCCGATCGCAGCTTGATCCGCGAGTGCATTCTCGATGCGGCGCAGACCTGCGTCGCGGCGGGTCGCCAGGTACTGACCCGCGACGTACGCGACGCCTTGCTGGGCGTCGCCGCCGACCCGCACTTGCCGGAGAAACGTCGCGAGCGTGCCCAGGAAATGGGCGAGTCCATCGACCTATTTTGCCAGGGTTTCGAGGGTGAACTGTTCGATCGCGAAGGCACGCCTTGGCCCGAGAGCGATGCGACCATTGTCGACCTTGCCACTTACGCGCGCGAAGGCTACGAGGCACAGATGTCCATCAGCTACATCAGCCTGATGAACACCGTGAACAACCTCGCCGAGCGCGACCAGTACCTGGGCCGACCGATCATCATGGTCACCGACGAGGGTCATATCATCACCAAGAACCCGTTGCTGGCGCCATTCGTGGTCAAGGGGACGAAGATGTGGCGCAAGCTCGGCGCTTGGTTCTGGCTGGCGACGCAGAACCTTGCTGATTTTCCCACGGCTGCGCAGACCATGCTCAACATGATCGAATGGTGGATTTGTTTGAATATGCCGCCCGCGGAAATCGAAGAAATCGCACGGTTCAAGAAGCTTTCACCTGCGCAGAAAGCCCTGTTGCTCTCCGCCAGCAAAGAGCCGGGGAAATACACCGAGGGAGTGGTGCTGTCGAAAAAGCTCGAGACGCTGTTTCGAGCCGTGCCACCCAGTCTTTACCTCGCCTTGGCCATGACAGAGCCCGAGGAAAAAGCCGAACGCTTGACACTGATGCAGGAGAATGGCTGTTCGGAGTTGGAAGCGGCTTACCGGGTAGCTGAACGGATCGATAGCGCACGAGGAATAGAGCCCATATAAGGGAGGTGTGGCGCTCCCAGCTTGGCCAATCCGGCAGCTAGCCGTTGGACACCTTTTCAACGTAGGCATCCATGAACCAGTCAGGGACCTCATCAACCTTGAACTCAAGGTCCGTCCCATCCGTAACTTCGGCCAGCAGCACCAGATCGGCACCGGAGTTATCGAAGATGTAGGCCCGGTCCGAAGCAGCAATAGCCACAGGCAGCAGGCTCAGGCAACGGCCGTAGCGCTGCACAATTTTTTCTGTGGGAACTGGGTGCCCACCTGCCGCGACACGGTTCCTGACCCTGTTGATATTGATGTCAGGATCTTCAGTTGCCACAAAGTACAAGTAGGTTCGGTATCCAGACTCTCTTGCCTTGAGCATAAAAGCGATTTTGTCGTCGCTAGACATCACCGTTTCGAAGGTGAAAGACAGATGGTCTTCGAGGAGCTTGTTCCGGATGAAGTCAGAGAGCACGGAGGCAAAATAGGAGTTCATCGCGACCGTCTGGAAATTCAGGCCGTTGCTGCTAAAGCCTATGTTGGTCGCCTCCTCATCGAGCCGGGCAGACCTGACCAGCCGATGCTCCCTAATGAAACCGAGGACCTCATCACCCTCAACTTCCAGTTGAAAATCACTGAACTCCAGACGACCGCTGTCTTTGGCAGCCTTCTCGATTTCATCCGGGTTAATGTAGATACCGATCAGGTGGGAAGGGATGGCACTCTTCATCGTGCTCTTGCCGGAGCCGTTGGGTCCAGCAAAGACCCTCAACCGAGGGACAGTCATGAGCAACGGCGCACCTTAATGACGCCACCCAGAGTCACTTTGTGCTTGGGCTTGGCCACCCGAATGACTTTGTGCTTACCGTCAGAAGTCGTTTCAACAAGCATGCCGTTCATGACTTCCATCACACTGCGGCCGGCAGCCAGGGCGTTGATATAGGCGGTATTGACGGCGCCTTCAGCCATGACCGGGATCTTATCCTCCAGTCGGCTCACCAGATCGTCACTCAACACTCGTTTGGCTTTCATATCGCGCTCCACGTTCTCAGAGCGTGCAGAATCTGCACTTAATCAGAATCTTAGCTACGTAAACCTGTTTGTAACAGGGCGAAAGCTACTTCTGTCAGCCTCCATTCTAGAGGAATGGCGTCTGGAACCATACCTTTCAAGAGATTTTCACGTTCGATGCATGACCGGTGGCATTTGAAGCAAGTGCCGCCCTTGGTGCAGCGCCCAAATAAGGGAAGCACAATCCCCCACCGAGTTGTTCAGCCGGTGGAAAAAACGCGCCAGCGAAGCGGCAATCGTTCTTAAACTGCATGGTCTGTGTCGATGCAGCCAGGTTGAGTGCAAACGGGCGATCAAGACGATGCAATCGCCCATAAGCAACAGGGTTACTGTGACACGCTCCGAAGCCGTTGCTGAATTCTCAACAGAAAACCGGCCTCGAAGGCATCTTGGCAGTCACCGACAGGAAAGGTCTTGCGCGTTTGCGCCAGTTCCCACCACAAAGGAATATCGGTCGTTGCCTCAAGCCAAGCCTGGGCACATTGCACACCACGCTCGATCATCGGCGAAAATTCGCTGCCCCAAGGTGTCAGAAGACTTGGGCAACCATCCGCCGCAGGAATTGAAATGTAGTTTTGGTCCATACACACCCTAAATTTCTGATTTATTGTTAGATGCTGGGCGCAGCTTCGAAAAGCGTAACGACACCAAATGAACGCTCGACACCAGGCATGAACACCAAATGGCCTAGTTGAATGCCAATGTAGACTATATCCCGTGGATTGAGAGTCCCTCAAGGCGCAATTTGCGCGCATGACTCAAGACTACGAACAACTTCGTCTGCAACTGGCGGAGAACATCCGCTGGATGCGGCGCGTAAAGAACCTTACCCAGGAGCAGCTGGCGCTCATGGCCGAGGTGGATCGCACCTACGTCAGCCAAATCGAACGATGCGCGGGCAACCCCTCGCTGTTGGTCCTGTGCAAACTCGCCAATATTTTCGAAATCACCACAGATCAACTACTTGTAGACGCCAATACCCTGCGCAGCTCCCTTCACGTCAAATAATAGACCCACGCCTCACAAATACGATAGATCCGCCTTCATAATTCCCACTGACAGTCTTCAGTCCCTAACCGAACCTGCCCAGGCCATACACCGAGAGCCTGGATAATGCCTGTTGCCTGCTCGTCACTTCCGCCCACAAAACTACGGCCCTTGGCGCTAAGCATTCTGCTGGCGTGCGGCCCAAGCATGGCGCTGGACACCGTCAGCATCACCTCCTCCGTGCTTTCGCCAAACTGTCTCGAATACAGGGTCGTCGGCATTTGTTTCTGGCTTCTCTGCACGCCCTTCGGCTGCACAGTCAAAACCTCGACCAAGGTTCGTCATTTCATTCCTGAACTGGTGGTCTCGAGCTACGCCACCACCGGCAATAACCCCTGGACCGAGATGACCACCCTCTCCGCTCCCATCAGCGGTGCAGAAGGTGGCGGCAACCTGATCACGCCGAACGCCCGCCGCGACAACCTGCCTCGATTCAAGAACGTTGATGGCATCGGCCACCCCGGTGGCTGGGTCGCAACGCAACTGGCTTCGCAATCCGGCTATGCCTGCGCCAGCGGTGCAACTGCATTAATGCCTTACTACCTGAGTACCCTGGACTCACTGGCCTGGCGCCATGGCATCCCAGAAAGTTTCTACCCCGAATCGCTCATGCCGGGGATCCGTGAAATTGGTCGTCAGGTCTCGGGAAACATGTGGGGCAACGTTTATCCCCGGCAGGGCTTTCTGGTACAGCCCGACGATTTCAAGGCGGCCGCAGTCATGGCGCAACGCGCCGGCGATGTGATTACCCACAACTGGCAGCCGCATGTGTACTTACCACTCACGCCCGCCAAACGCGACGGCTACTGGCCGCCTGGCCCGATCGTTGAAAACGACGCTTCGACCCACAAATGGCAATTGCTCTACCCCCAGGTGCAGCCCACGTGCGCCATCTTCCCCAGCGATCCGGTACAGAGCGCGGATGGCGGCTACGCCTGGTCGCTGTGGCGTCCCTATAGCTGCTGCAAACGTGAGGGACAGACCTTCCTGTTCAGCATCAACTTCGAAGGCGGTGCTTCATGAGTCGGCTTCTCGCGCGGCCCTGGTTGGGCGCGATGAGTCTGTTGCTTTGTGGACTGCTCGCCATTGCCACACATGCCTACGCCGCCGAGGGCGATTACCGTCTGGGTACTCAAGGTGAAGTACTCGACGACCGAGTGATGTACACCATTGGTGGCGGCTCGGCAGTCGGCTCACCGAGCTCGCTCTACCGACCCAGTGGTCTCGGTGTCGGCGGGTCATGGCGAGCGAACATGATGTGCGGAAACATGAGCCTCACCAACACCCTGCAAAACCAGCTGAACGGCGTCACCGAAGGTTTCCAGCAGATCATGGGCAGCATCGTGCAGAACGCGACCCAAGCCGTGATGTCGCTGCCGGCGTTGATCATCCAACGCGCCAACCCCGGCCTCTATGAGTTGTTGAGCAACGGAGTGATGCAGGGGCGTATCGACTTCGACCGCTCGAAGCTGACCTGCCAGGCCATGGCCGAGAAGATGGCGGACAAGGTCGGTCAAGCCGGCTGGGGCGCGCTGGCCAAGAACCAGGAGATGCAGGGCAATCTGGAGCAAACCGGCGGTGATGCGGTGGCCGCGGTGAAAAACACCGAGGCCCATAACGGCAACAAGGGGGTGTCCTGGGTCGGCGGCTCGAAGGCTGGTGGTGATGGGCAGACGCCCATTCGGGTGACCGCCGACGTAGTGCGCGCGGGCTACAACCTGCTGCATAACCGGTCGATGGAGGACAATGCCTCGATTAGTAATAGCGATTGCCTGGGTGGGGCCATTTGCCAGACCTGGGCTTCGCCCCAGGAGGAATCCGAATGGGCCGTTCGCGTGCTGGGCGAAACTGAAGTCACGACCTGCGATACCTGCGAAACCCTGCGTGCGACCGCTGGCAGCGGATTGACGCCGCTGATCCAGGAGGCCTACAGCGAACGTCTCAAGGCCCTGCAAGGGCTGCTGTCCGGCTCACTGTCCCCTACCCCTGACAACCTGGCGAAAGCCTCGAGCCCTATGCTGCCGGTAACCCGTGGCGTAGTCGAAGCCCTGCGCGACGACCCCGATCAGGATCTGTTGGCGCGGCGCCTGGCCAGTGAGACGGCCTTGTCCAGTGTGCTCGACAAAGCGTTGCTGCTATTGCGTACTCTGCTGGCGGGCAGTCACGAACCGAACATCGCCTCAGCCGAGCCGGCTCAGAGCGCCTTGACGAAAAACACCGACGCTTTAGAGCGCGAAATACGCCTGCTACAAACCGAACTACAGGTCCGGCAGATGCTCGCCACCAATACCGCCAGCCTGGTGCTCGATCGGCATGCCGGCGGTGCCGATGCTTCGCGCACCGTCGAGCAAGGCGACCCTGAGCCGGGCCGGCTCAATGACGCTGACGCCAGGCGCAAGTGAGCCATGAAACGCTCACCGCTATTCACTTTACTTTCGAGCCTGGGGATTGCCGCGGTGATGATCCTGACCGCCGCACTGGTCGCATGGATCGGCTGCGCTGCGCTGAGTAGTTTCGAGGCCTGGCAGCACGCATTCGAATCCGCACGGCCTTATCTGCGGTGGTGGCGCGCTCTGCTCTACGCCGCCCTCTTTGCGCTCTGGTGGGATCTGCTTCGGCGCTACCGACATCGGCCACAGGATCAACTGCGTGTGAAGTGCATCGGGGCAATGGGGATCGTACTCTTTACCTGTGTAGAGCTCACCCGACTGTGAGGTCACCACCATGCTCATGAGCACCAACAGCTACCTGGAGTTTTACCTCTCGCTGCTGGCCTGGATCATCAACAACGGCCTCTGGAGCGTCCTGTCCGACACCGGGCTATTCGCCGCGCCCTTTGGTGCAATCATCTTGCAGGAATGGTTGTCGGCCCGTCAGCAAGGCGCAGATGAAGGCAACAAGGGACTATTGTCGGTACCGCGGATTGAGAACCGGTTGTGGCTGGCCTACATCGTCGTGTTGTTCGGCTGCGCGCCTGTCTTTCCGTTGAGCCTCGCCTCAATGGCACTCGATGATGCGGCCAGCCAGCGCTGCGGCGTAAGTGTGGCTAAGCCAGCAGAAACCGCCTGGGGGACCACCTTCAATACCATCGGTGAACGCTCCGCCAATGTGCCGATCTGGTGGTTTCTGGTGCATGCCTTGAGCAAAGGCGTGACCGCCGCGGCCACCGCTTCCATCCCCTGCGCACCGGATATCCGGCAGATGCGCATGGAGATCGACAGTTCGCGCATCGACAGCCAGGTACTGCTGCAGGAAGTCGCCGACTTCACTCGCGACTGCTATGGCTATTCCCGTTCTCGGTTGTTCACCGACCGTCCGCAGCTGGACAAGGCACAAAGTCACGACGCGTCCTGGATCGGCTCAAGCTATTTTCTCGACACACGGGGCTACTACGATACGGATCGCTCACGCACACCGCGAGTCAGCTGGCCGTATGACGAAAGCCGCGATGTCTCCTTGCCTCGACTAGAAAATGGTGCGGGCTACCCCACCTGCAAGCAGTGGTGGAGTGATAGCGGTGTTGGGTTGCGCGAGCGCTTGATCCAGCAGGTCGATCCATCGCTGCTGATTCAGCTGAAAGGTTGGTTGACTGGTCGTTCGAGCAACGAGATCGAGGATGCCACCTTGCGCGAACTGGTCAGCCCGCGCCAGCAATCAATGTCCATGTCGCCCGGACAGGTGTACCAGGACTATGGCTCTAGCGCTCGTGGCGGCTCGATCAATCAGGGGCTCAATAACCTGGCCACCAACACCGGGCTGGCCCTCGGCTCCTTCAGCAACTTCCCGGCGATGAATGCGCTACACGCCGCTCTGCCAATGGTGCAGGCCTTCCTGATCATGGGCGTCATCATCAGCTTGCCGTTGATCCTGTTGGTCAGTACTTACCAGCTGAAAACCGTCATGACGATGACGTTCGCGCTGCTCACGCTGCACATGTTGAGCTTCTGGTGGGAGTTAGCACGCTGGGTTGACTCCAGCATGCTCGACACCTTGTACAACCAAGTTTCGACTTCCAATCAAGTGTTGTTATCGCTTCCCACATCCGGCTTCATGGAGGGGACAGTTACGGCGCAGGTAATTGAGTATGTGATGGGGGCGATGTTCATCGTGCTGCCGATGGTTTTTCTAGCCGCCATGAGTTGGGCCGGATATAGCGTAGGTTCCATAGCAGAAGGCATGTTAGGAAAAGGGACACTCAGTGCACAAAATGCGGGTTCGAAAGGTACTGATGCTCTGATTTCTGCAGGTACTTCAATCAGAAAAAGCTAACGACAACCCACTAATGCTCGTCCAGGTCAGGCTGTCCCGGTGCACGATTGAGTTCGTACTCACCATAAGGATCGCCAAATGCCTGAGCCCCGTAAAAGTCCTTTGAGGCGTTGGGTCGGCGATGGACGATTACCCAATACAAACCCATTAGAGTCATCAACGACAGGAACAGCCAAAAACTTACAAAAAGCAACGCCCCCACCATAGTGAACTTGGCGATCAGAAAGCTCCCGCGAACGAGTAAATTACCCGCAGGCACACCTGCCACCATCGCGCGCTCAGCTAAGCGGGTCTCGAATGCTTTCAGTATGCGATACCCGCGCTTTATCGATATGCCACAGGTATATGCCCAGCGGTGGGCGCGGGAAATCTGAACAGGGTTCTGCGTCGGCATGGTCTCGCCCTCTTCTGAGCGCCTTCATGATTGAGACAGGAGTAATAGCCTACTACTGAAAACGGCCCGTGCCTGACCGTTTATCAGTTTGCCCAGTCGAAAAATCTTCACTGGAAGACAGAAGACAAGCCCCGTAAAACAGCTTCTCTACAGTGATTGACCCATGTAAATCGTCCGGTTAAATACTAGGTACGGATCGCTGTTACCGACAGCACCCTTCCCAGATAGTCAGGACCTTCAAGACTACGTCACCTCGGTGATGGTTCTCCCCAAGTGCGATTAGCGTTCGGTAGCTCGCACGGTCACCGTTTCTATGGTGATGAACGCCTACTGCTCTCCTGAGTGCCTTTCGAGCTCTGCTCGCCAGGCAAACCTTCTTGTTTTTCTTCAACCCACCGCGGGGAAATTCTTTCCCGCACGGGACAGGTTTCTTCGCGCTTTCAACGGAGGCACACCATGTCCGACTCACTGACTCCGGAAGCACTGAACACCCTTCGGTTGCCCATTGTGTTCACTCCTAGCGCTTGGCAACACGCAGTTCTGCTCGAAAGCTCAGGTCCTCCTGAAAAGCTGCAGATCGATCGGCTGAGCCACGTATTGCGCGCAGCCTTCGAGGCTCACCTGGCCTATCCACACGAGCCCTATGTGGTGTTCGAGGTAGCCAAAATCGCCTCAACGGGTCATCCACACCATGACCCGTTGCTGCAACTGAGCCTTAGCCTGCTCCTCGAGCCAGACCAGCCTAACGCCTTGCTGATAGCGCTTGCAGGGGAACATCAACGCTAAACGCATACGGCCGTACTCGGCACCCAGATCCACACTCAGACGGCATGCAAGTCCTGCATCAATCCAACCCATCACCCACCGGGGAACCCTCCCCGACGGGCAAGGCGTTCCTCCGTTTTCTCTTGAGGAAAATGCCATGCGCGATATCTACCAAGACGTGACTGACAAGATCGTTACTGCTTTAGACCAAGGCGTTGCCCCATGGATCAAACCCTGGTCCTCAAGTGGCTCAGCTTACGTCGGTCATCATCAACCCTATCCCATCAACGCCATCACGCGCCGTCCCTATTCCGGTATCAATTTACCGTTGCTCTGGGCTGAGGCGAGGTTGCAGGGATTCACTCAAGATCGTTGGCTGACCTTCAACCAAGCCAAAAAGGCCGGCGGGCACATCCGTAAGGGTGAGCACAGCGCCCTGGCGGTACTCTACAAGCCGATGGAGCGCGAGGAACAGACCGAATCAGGCCAACCCGTACTTGATGAAAACGGTCAGCCCAAGGTCGCTCATTTTGGCATCCTCAGGACGCATTTCCTGTTCAACATCGAGCAAACGGAGGGGCTCGAAACGTTCAATGAAACCCTGCTCGAGACGGAACCAACCGATCCCTTCCTGGCCAACTGCGCTGCGGAAAATCTGCTGTTAAGTTCGGGTGCAAACATCGTTCATCGGCCTGCCGACGAAGCCTTTTACCACCCGATCAGGGATCTCATCCAACTGCCGACAAAAGCGCAATTTCACGATGAAGGTGGGTACTACGCCACCGCACTGCACGAGCTGACGCACTGGACCGGGCATCACGCTCGGTTGCAACGGGAAGGCGTGACGTCATCCTGTCCGTTCGGCTCTCCAGGCTATGCCTTTGAGGAGTTGATCGCCGAGATGGGCGCTGCGTTTTTATGTGCCTACACCGGTATACAGGGAGAGCTGCGGCACGGGGGTTACATCGACTCTTGGCTCCACCTGCTCAAGGCTGACAAACGTGCAATCTTCCGCGCCAGTGGCCAGGCCCGTAGCGCCTCAGAGTATGTACTCAACCTGGAGCAGCAACTGAAGCAAGCGGTCTTGGATGACTCACTCTGGATGAGCGATGGAGTTTAATTGTTACCTCACCACTGCAAACGCTTCACAGGGCCCAACGCGAGTTGAGCCCTTTTTTCTGTTTCCAGAAAACAGACGGCATCACGCGGCGGGCCCCTCACGCAAGGAACAAGCGAGGGGCGCACACCCGCAGCATGCCGTTATGTATCCAGGTTCTGCGCCAGAAAATCCACCAGTTCGAGCGGACTTCGGCTGTCGATCACCCTGTAGATCAGATCGCGTTTACTGCGCGGCAACTTCTTGACCACGCTCTTCGCCGAGGCCCTGACGGCTTCGTCGGTCCCATGGATACGTGCCGCGAGCAGCAGCACGAGCGTGGCGTCAGTGAGGTTCATGGCAAGACCCAAAAAATATGCACCGCAGTGTACCGACTCTTTTCTTTTTCGTACCAGCCCCCAACAAAACGATGTCTAGCAAAATCAATATCCCGATTGCCGCACAAAGGGACACGAGCCAAAAGTACAGGTAAGGGTTGGAAGGGAATGGGGATTCAAGGGTAAGAGCCCTATCCGAAAAGGCTAAAAGGCCACTGACCCAGCCACTTCCCGGAGGTCACGATGCTCAGTCTGTTTCGCCACAAAAGGCAGAAGCCCCCTCCGCCACCGACCGTCAACCTCGCCGAAGGTTACCTACCCGTTGAGTCAGCCCGCAGCTTGTTGGCGGCGGAGCACCGCCGCCAGTTGCTCGATCGCATCTGGCAATACACCGCCCTCTCTCATGCACAATTCACCCAACTCTATTTAAATCCGATCCATCGCTACGCCGAACAGGTCCAGCAACTCCCTGCCAGCGAGACACACCACCATGCGTATCTCGGCGGCATGCTCGACCATGGACTGGAATTGGTCGCCTGTAGTCTGAAACTGCGCCAATCCTATCTGCTGCCCACCGGCGCCGCGCCCGAAGACCAATCTGCCCAGACTGACGCATGGTCGGCAGGTATTGCCTATGGCGCCCTGTTGCATGACATCGGCAAGATCGCCGTGGACCTGCTGATCGAACGCCAGGATGGCAGCTATTGGCACCCTTGGCAGGGTTCCCTGGATCAGCCCTACCGTTTTCGCTACCTCAAAGGTCGTGACTACCACCTGCACGGCGCCGCTGCCGGCTTGCTCTACACCCAGATTCTCGACCGACCTATCTTGGACTGGCTCTGTGGATTTCCGTCACTGTGGGCCAGCCTGCTGTATGTCCTGGCGGGCCAATACGAGCGTGCCGGCGTGTTGGGCGAATTGGTCATTCAGGCCGACCGCGTCTCCACCGCACAGAACATCGGTGGCAACCCAAACAAGGCGCTACAAGCGCCGATTCATTCGTTGCAATACCACTTGATCAGCGGATTGCGTCATCTGGTTCAGCACGAGCTGAAACTCAACCAGCCGGGTGCCGCGGGCTGGTTGACGCAAGACGCACTCTGGCTGATCAGCAAGACGGTCACGGACAAGTTGCGAGCCTATCTGCTGTCGCAATCGATTGAGGGCATTCCCTCATCCAACATTACCGTGTTCGACGAACTGCAATCGCATGGGCTGGTCGAGTCTACCCCGGAAGGCAAAGCCATCTGGACCGCGCTCGTTGCGCAGGGAAACTGGCAGCAGAGCTTTACCTTTCTGCGACTTCAGCCCGCTTTGATCTGGGGAAACGAAGACCGCCCAGAAGCTTTCAGCGGGACAGTGAGCGTTGTAATCGATGACCACCAGCCTGACGGTCCGCCATCCCCCTCACCGCCCACGCCAGTCAGTACACGATCAATTCGAGGCCAATCGCAACCTAATTCACCAGTCATGGAAGATGACGACTATTTAGGGACGTTGCTGGACATGTTCGAAATAACAGAACCCGAAATCAGTCGTACACCTTTAGAAAGTGCTCTCGAAATCTCACCTCTCCCTTCGGATAACCCTGGCCAGACTTTCCTGGATTGGGTCAAGGAAGGTATCCAGAGTCACAACCTGATCATCAACGACAGCAAAGCGAAGGTGCACACCGTTGACGGCACGTTACTCCTAGTCACACCAGGGATTTTCCAGCGCTATGCTCAGGAGTTTCCGGGCATTGCCTCGGGTGCCAACGCGGGCAGCGAGGAGTGGCGCTGGATCCAAAAGCGATTTGAGCAGTTAAACTTACATAGGAAGCGAAAAAGCGGTTTTAACATTTGGTGTTGCCAAGTTAAAGGACCGAGAAGAAAGACAACGCTCAAAGGATATCTCTTAACAAAACCTGAACTTCTGATTTCACCTCTCCCAGCGAACAACCCTTTCTTAACGATTAAGACAGAGGAAGAACTCTAGAGCGTTTCATAGCGACCTAACATATTGGCAGTGACCACTCCACAAAAATAATTACGCCTCCCGCAAAACTGTAAATACGTATGTTTCCCCAACCCCGAGCATAGCATTAATAAACTGTAGCTTAGGTTCAACCTCTACCGACTGCCATCTAACCACGGCATTCAACTCACTAAAGAAGAACAAACCGTATTCATCACTTAAAGCCCTAGAGCACTCACTAAACCCCTACGAATTTCAGAGCGACCGATTCCCGAGGCTTGATATTTATCGCCATTCAAATCCATTCCTGCGCATGACTCCAGCAGCCGAGTAAGCGCTTCTATTGAAAAGTTTCCAGCCGAAATTGGACGCCTCATCGTAAGGATTCGTAAAACGTCAAACAGCGCTTGAACTCCTACTGTTTTTCTCAGATAAGATCCTTCTCCTGCCCCTTTCCAAATGGTACTGGTGACTGCATGAAAAAAATTACATACAATCTCATAGATACCTTTATCATTCCCCTCAAGATAGAGAGTTCTTAATGGTAAGTCCGAGTACCCTGCGAGCGCTTTCCTGCCTAGATTTTTATTATCGGACTTCCTAACCGCGTTTCTATCTTCTTGAGGATTCTTCGAGATAAGTCAGACTCAATCGAGTTGCGGCCCGTCATACCCTTCGACAATGATCAGATCTATAATGGAAATGGGCTGACGAATCTTCGCCGCGTCCTGATATTCCGGGGAGCTCCAGCAATCGAGGGCAGCTTGATAACTGGGGAACTCAATCACCACATTGCGCGCCCGGCTCTGACCCTCCACCGTTTCAAATCGCCCGGCGCGGACGACAAACCGCGCGCCATACTTTTTATAAGCTACGGCGTTGGCCGCAGCGTAGCGCTGATACTCTTGCGGATCGCTGACGTCGACCCGACCAATCCAATAACCCTTGGGCATAAATTCTCCTGCTCAATAGTGTTCGTTCAATAAATAACGCTCAGTCGCCGACCGACCCTTTGAGCAGCACCCAATAGGCAAATGTCGCGACCACTGCGGCCACCGCACTGACCATGAAGGCCGTGGCGAAGGAGCCTGATTGCTGGATGCTGAAACCGGTGACGATCGGCGCGATGGATCCGGCGATGTAGCCGCCAAAGTTCTGGATCGAGCCAAAGGAGGCGACCCGCCGGGTGGAGACAATGGTATTGGCGATCATCCAGGCCATTGAACTGGCCAGGTTGATGCTGAACAACGCCAGACAAAGCAGCACCACACTCAGGGGCAGACTGCTGCCAAACGAAAGCGGCAGGGTGAACATGGCCGCCAGCAACAGGCCGGAAATAGCCGTCACCTTGCGACTGCCCAGCACGCTCATGCCGCGTTTGACCATGCGGTCGCACACGAGCCCGGCGGCGATGGTGCCAAAAGCCCAGAACAGGTAACCGAGCGAGACCACCCAGGCGGTTTTGTACAGGCCCAGACCATGCTCGCGCTCGAAGTAACCCGGCAACCAAGTGAGGTGCAGCCAGAGCATATAAATGACGCCCATGAAACCCAGTACCGCGCCCAAGGTGCTTCGGTGCTGGAAGAGGCTCAACCAGTCGGCGATCAGCGCCTTACGCGGTGCCGGCTCGGCGGTTCTTTCCGCGACTTGGGCAACCTCCGGCGACGGCTGACCGCTGGCGGCCAGCTCGGCCAGATACTGTTTTTTGCTTTTGTAGAACATCAGCCAGCACGTTGCCAGGACGATGCCGATAAGCCCGGTGATAACGAACATCCCGCGCCAGCCGAAATTGATTATGAACAGCGTCAACAACGGCGGCGCCAGGCACGGCCCGATACAGGTCGAGGACAGCACGATGCCGGTCGGCGTCCCGCGTTTCTCGGCCTCGAACCACTCCGACAAGGCCTTGGCGGCCGATGGGAACATCGGCGCCTCACCTACCCCCAGTAGGATCCGAAGGCCAATGAAGCCGGCAAAACTGTTCACCAGCCCGGATACCGATTGCGCAACGGACCAGGTCAGCAATGCGGCGCCGAGAGAGATTTTACTGCCCAGTCGATCGATGATGATGCCCAGCGGCAGCTGGGCGAACGCGTAGGCCAGGGAAAACACTGACAGCAAGATGCCCATTTGCGATGGGCTAATCAGCATGTCTTTCTGGATCGAGGTATTGGCTATCGAGAGCGCGCTGCGATCCAGATAGTTGACGATACCAATCAGCAACAACACCACGGTGATGCTCTGGTACTTCTTCAGAGACGAGGTCCGGGCGCCACTACGCTCGATACCTGCAACTTCGGTTGCGGATTCAGGGATCATATCAACACTCTTTTTATTGTTGTTCAGGTAAATTCGTGCCGACCGGCGCGATGTCCTTCAGGTGCGTCTTACATCGATTGTTCCAGCAGCAGTTGGTAGTCGTCCGCCGAAGCCTCGCGTGGATTGGTCCGGTGACTGTGGTCGGCGAGCGCGCCTTTAATGATCCGCGGGAACAGCTCGCGGGTGACGCCCAACTGACTCAGACCGGTAGGCAAACCCAAGGCTCGGGTCATGTCGACGATGGCAGTTTCCACTGCTTCGTGTGACTCGAGTCCCATTGCCTGAGCGATACGCGCCAGTTTTTTCTCGCTCTGAACGGTTGGTGACTGACGATTGAAGCGGATGACCGCCGGTAGGAAGATCGCGTTGAGCGTGCCATGGTGCAGTCGCGGATCGATGCCGCCCAAGGCATGGCTTAGGCTATGGACGCAACCCAGGCCTTTTTGAAAGGCCAGCGCGCCCTGGAGCGATGCGCTCATCATATTCATCCGCGCGTCGATATTGCCCGGCTCGCGAGTCGCAAGTTCGATGTGCCGCCAGGCCCGCCACAAACCGTCCAGGGCAATGGCATCGGCCGGTGGATTGAACGCCGGTGCCATGAAGGTTTCGAGGCAGTGAGCAATCGCGTCCATGCCCGTGGCGGCGGTGAGACCCGCAGGCAGCCCGAAGGTCAATTGCGGATCGCAGATGGCAACTTTCGGAACGACATAGGGCGAGATGACTCCGACCTTGCGCCCGTCATCGAGGATCAGGATCGCCCCACGACCTACTTCGCTACCGGTCCCTGCGGTGGTCGGTATCGCAATTAGCGGCGCGGTGGCTGCAGTGATCCGCGCCAATCCACCTTCGTTCACCGCGAAGCTTTTCAGCGACCCAGCGTGGGTGGCGCACACCGCAACTCCCTTGGCCAGGTCGATGGAAGAGCCCCCGCCTACGGCGATAATTCCGTCGCAATCATGTTGATGGTACATCGTCACTGCATCACGAATCGCTGATTCGTTCGGATTCGATGGGGTACCGTCATAGACCGGCAATTTGGCACCCGATGGCAGATTGGCCAATACCGCATCAAGAATGCCCGCGGCCTTGACCCCGGCATCGGTGACAATCAACGGGCGCATGATCCCGATTCGTGTGCACTCGCCCGATAGCAACGCAATGGCTCCGACCTCGAACTGGATCTGTGTGATGTAGTTGATAAGAGACATACATTACCCAGTTGGTATGACAATAAGCTTTACCCATCCCCGACAAACCTGCGCGTAGGCTCGAAAGCATTGTTCAGGAGTAGGAGTATATGCATGCAAAAGCAGGGGTGGTATTGACAACAATCCATACCGGTATAACTAATTCTCAAGCCCAATAATCAGGAGTCATGGGGCTCAAGGGTTGCACCGGCTTTCAGGGGCCAAGGCGGCATGGAGCGGCAACACCCTGTGCAAAAAAAGGTCGGTTCGCCCCATCAATTAATCGCCAACACTGCTCGCGGCCGAATTTATCGCCGAGGTAGCCGAACAGAGTCCCGTCAACCGGGGGGCGTGCACTTACAGATGCAGCGAGTCCATTTCTTTAAGTATTGTCATCCACGATCTCCCAATCCGGGATAACTGCGCAACGTTTGAATATCGCAAACACTACGGGGTCCGGCACTCCAGGTGACAACGAACGTCCGTCGTTTATTTCCAGAGAGAACAGCTTGTACGAAACGGGAGTACTACCACGTCGTCGCAGTATTACTTGACCAACTAGAGCGGCGACATTAGTTGCGGTTACTATATCGTTCTGCAAAGGTGCATTGATCAATTTTACCGAAGCACATCTTTACGACACCTGTTATTACATCTACGAGCCAAAAATCTGCAGCTTAGGGAAACTCTGAAAAAGGCTTCCTGATTTGGCAAAATCTCCGGACACCAATTGCCGAGCGTTTCGATGATGAAGCAACTGACCTTTGCCGATGCCGAATACGCCGGCAAGCGCAAGCAGACCCGCAAGGAACTGTTCCTGATCGAGATGGATCAGGTCGTACCCTGGAAGGGATTGATTGCCCTGATCGAACCTCATTACCCGAAGGGCGAAGGTGGTCGTCCGGCCTATCCTTTGATGGCGATGCTGCGGGTTCATCTCATGCAGAACTGGTTCGGTTACAGCGATCCTGCGATAGAAGAAGCGCTGTACGAAACGACGATTTTGCGCCAGTTTTCCGGTCTGAGCCTGGAGCGAATCCCAGATGAAACCACCATCCTCAACTTCCGTCGCTTGCTGGAAAAGCACGAATTGGCCGCTGGCATTCTCGGCGTGATCAATGGCTATCTGAGCGACCGTGGCTTGTCACTGCGACAAGGCACCATCCTCGATGCCACGCTGATTCATGCGCCCAGTTCGACCAAGAACAAGGAGGGCAAACGCGACCCGCAAATGCACCAGACAAAGAAAGGTAACCAGTATTACTTCAGTGCTAAAGCTCACATTGGTGTCGACAATAAGTCAGGGCTGGTGCACAGCGTGGTGGTCACTGCGGCCAACGTCGCGGACATAACCCAAGTCGACAAGCTGCTACACGGTGCTGAGAACGTGGTCTGTGCTGATGCGGGCTATACCGGTGTCGAAAAGCGCGAAGAGCATGCGGGGCGCCACGTCATCTGGCAGATTGCAGCCCGGCGCAGTACCTACAAAAGTACGGTAAACGCAGCGTGCTGTACAAAGCGATGCGCAAGATAGAGAAAGCCAAGGCCCAGGTTCGCTCCAAGGTCGAGCATCCATTTCGGGTGATCAAGCGTCAGTTTGGTTATACGAAAGTGCGCTTCCGAGGCTTGGTGAAAAACACTGCTCAGATGGTGATGCTGTTCGCCCTCTCGAACCTATGGATGGCGCGTCGACATTTGCTCTCCAGCGCAGTAGAGGTACGTCCGTAATGAGAAAAATAGCTGCTGCGAGGCGCTTGCAGCGGAAAAATGGATGAAATAGGCGGCAGACTTGTTCGATTTTGAACGGCTACCGTTTTTTGAAACCGCTATGGCTCAGCAGTCGAAAAATAGCTGCCTACTTCAGACCATCCCTAACGTGCTGCCACTGGCATCATGCCGAGGTTGAATTTGCGACTGAGCAAGCTCGAATAGTGACCCGCAGCATTGCGCTGCGGGCTTTTGTGAATACCGCGAAAATCGAATTTAGCTTGGGTAAATCAGTCCGGTAGCCCCTGCGGATTAATTTCTGAGTGGTCTATACGCTCAGCATCAAGCCCCCAATGCTTAAGCACTGCGGCATATTGCCCACCAGCGATGGCGCCCTCCAGGGATGTATGAACTGCCGTGATCAGCCCATTGTCCTTGCGCGTAGTCACTGCAATATCGGCGCGCAGTGGCCATCCGCCATTAACGATACCCACCAGCTTGATCCCCCCCGATACGGCCGCCGTATACGCTGACATTGAGTTGGGACCAAAGTACGCATCAGCACGCCCGGACTTCACGGCCAATTGGGCAGCGGCTTGGTCGTCGTAATACAGTAGGGTGGCTGGCTTGAGGCCCGTCGCTTCGTTCGTCTCATTCCAGCTCAACAGGATTTTCTCTTGGTTGGTACCTGTGCCCACAATAATCTTCAACCCGACGATATCCTTGGCCTCTTTGAGAGAGTCGATATTGCTGCTCGACTTCACGTAAAACCCGAGGACGTCTTGGCGGTACGTGGCGAAATCAAAGCGCTGCTTCCTCGACTCAGTTACCGTAATGTTGTTGATAGAGGCATCGTACTTGCCTGAAATGACGCCTAGGGGCCAGTCTTCCCAACTGGTTTGCACAACGTTTAGCTCCAAGCCCAGACTGTCGGCGATTAATTGCGCAGTGTCGGCCTCGCTACCGATCGTGGTTTTGTCGTCAGTCGCCAACATCGACAGCGGCGCGCTAGCCTTGCCGGATATCGCCACCGTAAATTTTCCCGGCTGAGCGAATTTGAATCCCGCAGGGATCTGGGCAATCGCTGCATCGTTACGAGGTGTGCGGACTCGCTGCTGATCGGGGCTCAGGTTGAAGGCTTGAACCACCGACGGCTCTACACTTTCTGCCGCCAGCAAAGGCAGACTAGAACCTACTGCCAGCGCAAAGGCGCAAATACTGAAAGCGGCCATGCGGGCCTTACGTGCAGTCATACGGGGCAACTCCAATGATGGATGAATTATTCAAAGCACCTTGCCGAGAAAGGCAATCGTGCGGGGGTGAGAGGGCTGTCCGAATATTTGCGCAGGTGGCCCTTGCTCGATGAGTTGACCCTCGCAGAGAAACACTACATGGTCGGCCAGTTCTCGGGCAAAGCCGATCTCATGAGTGACTACCACTAGGGTTACGCCAAGTCGGGCCAGGCCCTTTATGACGTCCAGCACCTCACCGACCAACTCAGGGTCAAGAGCAGAGGTCGGCTCATCAAACAACAGCACTTTGGGGCTCAGCGCCAAAGCACGAGCAATCGCAACGCGCTGCTGCTGGCCACCGGACAACTGCCGTGGATAGGCATCGGCTTTGTCTGCTAGCCCTACTCTGTCCAATAATTTCAGCGCCTGGGCTCTGGCTGAAGTTTTGCTCCAGAGCTTTTGAGCCACGGGTGCTTCAACAATGTTCTCGATGGCTGTGAGGTGCGGGAATAGGTTGAAGTTTTGGAACACAAAACCGACATCAGTCCGCCGCTTGAGAATTTCGCTCTCCTTCAGTTCATAGAGCACGTCCCCCTTGCGACGATAGCCCACGTATTCACCATCAATCGTAATGTGACCGCTGTCGATTTTCTCCAAATGATTGATAGTTCTGAGCAATGTTGATTTGCCCGAACCTGAGGGTCCAAGAATCACCGTCACCTGACCGGGCTCAATGGTTAAGTCAATGTCCTTGAGAACCTGTTGGCTACCAAAACGCTTACTCACACCGTGGATTTGAATACGCCCTGCGCGCTCAGTTGTGGTGACTTCACGCATGAGTCTGTCCTCTCAACCAGACGCGCATGCGTTGCATAGGCGTAAGCGGCACAAGCCGCTGCGCACCTCGTGCGAAATGCCGTTCGATGTAGTACTGCAAGGTAGTCAGTACAGTGGTAATAATCAGGTACCAGACAGTGGCGACCACCAGCAGCGGGATCACCGCCTGAGTGCGGTTGTAAATTACCTGTACCGTGTAGAACAGTTCCGGAAGCGCTAGCACGTACACGATCGAAGTGCCCTTGACCAAACCAATCACTTCGTTGAAACCGGTGGGCAGAATCGAGCGCAATGCTTGCGGCAGAATTATCCGAAAAATTCGTCGGCGCACCGACAATCCCAGGGCCGCCGCAGCCTCGTGCTGGCCGGGGTCAACCCCGATGATGCCGCCGCGAATGATCTCTGCAGCGTAAGCAGCCTGCATTAGGCTCAAGCCCAATACTGCTACGGTGAATTGGCTCAGGACATCAACAGTCGACCACTGAGCAAAGACCACATCTGTAAAAGGGATGCCCAGCGAGATCTGGTCGTAAAGGTAAGCGAAGTTGTAGAGGATAATTAGCACCAGCAGGGTTGGAATCGAGCGGAAAAACCAGATATAGACCCAGGCCAGCGAAGACAGCAACGGCGATTTAGACAGCCGGGCTAAGGCTATAGCGGTCCCCAAAACTATGCTCGCCAAGGTACTGAATATAGTCAGCAACAGCGTCTGCCCCAACCCCTTGAGCACCGACGGCGCAAAAAACCATTGTGCAAAGACGCCCCACTCCCAACGAGGGTTTGTCGCCAACGAATGAGCGACTCCCAACAGCACTGCAACAGCAAAAGCCGACCCCAACCAGCGACCTGGATGACGAACGTCGACGATGCGTAAAGGGATGGGGGCTCCGCATGTAGGGGTGGCCGGGGAAATCGATGCCGTATAACTCAGCGTATCGACGCTGACTGCATTAGCTTTTAAGACACTCACAATAAAGAGCTCCTCTACACACTTTTCTAATGGGGGTATTTACGCGTCTATTAAGCTGACAGTTGCAAAACGAGGCTGATCCTATACGAGTCTAAATTTATTTAAAAAGTCTTTTTTGGAATACTGATATAATTAAAAATTACTGCCACGGCTTCACTCGTACTGACGTTTTATTTATCTCCTCCTCTTAGAGGAGATATGTTAGAGGCGATGATGATTCGATAGTCTGAAATACCGCCCAGGCAAAAAAAATCGCCCAATATTGGTGCTTTTAGTCAATGCGCCGCACCAATTTTAATGCGAACTCACAGGCGCGACCCAATCCCCACCGCTCACGAGAAATATTAATGATTGGCGCCTGCTCACTATGTTTCATGGCAGATCACTTTTCTCGATCAATGCGCGGCCGCCGAGCGAACGCGTAGAGTACAAGTAGATCCCTCCGACTCCCATTCGCTTTTGTGTTGGAGAAAAACAAACACGTGGAGGCTTTCCAACTCAGACAAACCCACCAAATAAAGTAAAAACCTTTAAACCATAAGAATGCAAAATAAAATTATTACTCGCCTCGCCCACCTAACAAATAACTCCGCGAGCTAGATGAACGGCAACACTATACTATTGCCACCATTCCAACTGATCTTCCAAGAAGTGCTGAACATTCTAAATGTTGCATGAATGGACCCTCATTAACAGATTATATTCGCTCAATTTTTTGTAAGCGCACGACCTAAATAGGACATGCCGGTGCCCGCGCGGACATATACAGACTATATACGAAACCAAGTCATAAATAGCAAACTCTTTTGTAATCAGATCGCTTTAAGCACCTCGACGGAGTATCGTTGGGGGCACCCATTGACGAGCTCAGCCTCCCTGGCATCGATTTACGCAATCAGCTTCGCATTACTTCCTTGGCGCATCAAGACAGGTGAGTACCGCAGGCCAGCCACTCCAACGCTCCGCTGCTTACCGATATAGTGATGACACTCAGTATCAATAAATTTTATCGTGAAAAATGAAGATTAGGACCTGATAAAGATGACAAATACTAAACTTGACAAACTTGACACCCTAATCCTTGCGGAGTTACGTCGCAACGGACGCATTAGCCATCAGCAGCTTTCTGAACTAGTCGGACTATCGCCCTCTCAATGCCTTCGCCGAGTGAGGAGTCTGGAAGCAGAGGGTGTCATCACCGGCTACACAGCACTGATCGATGAACAGAAACTCGGCAACGATATAAGCGCATGGGTCATCATCAGTCTTTGCCGCAATAAAGCAGGTGCGCGTGATCGTGTTGCCCAGTTTCTACGGAACAAATGCTGGGTCAGGCTTGCCACGGGTATCACCGGGGATGTCGACTTCATGATACGCATCGTAGCGCCAAAAATAACCGACTTAACCAGCATTTTGGTCGACGAACTCAATAAGCATCCCGACATCAGCAGCGCTCAGTCGTTTATTTGCCTAGACAACATCTTCCCCCAGTCATGATCAGTCAATCTAAGGGGCAGCGTACTGCTGCCCCACTATTTAAAGGCTAAGCATTACAGCGCTTGATCAAGCGCATTTAACAGCTGATTAATCTCCTGCTCATTGTTGTAGTGCACGAACGACAGACGCAGTACCCCAGTCTCCGGATCTATACCCATCGCACTCAAGAGTCGGACCGCATAAAAATGCCCCGCGCCAGCGATGATGCCCTTTTCAGCAAGACGCGAGGAAATCTCTTTAGGGGACGCCGTTTTAGTCTGCATCGAGACCGTTGCAGCTCTCTCATCAGCCTTAGCAGGACCAAGCAGACGCACGCGATCGTCGCCGTTGCAGAAATCGAGTACTCGGGGCAAAAACTTCAGCTCAGCATCCCGCAGCAGCGTACGGACTTGGGCCGGCCGATTTGGGGGTACGCCTTCGCCGAAATGGTGCGCATGCAGCAGATCAAAATATTCAGGCACACCCCGGGCTGCCGCGATCTGAGCATGATCCGGGCCTGCCGGCACAAACCACTTCTGACTTGAATTTTCGTTGAAGAAATGCGCCTGGTTACCGAGAAGATCCATGACCTTGCGCTTGATAACCATTACCCCCAAATGCGGTCCAAATGTTTTGTACAGAGAGAAGAGGTAGATGTCAGCGCCCAGAGCGGCAACATCTGGCAGGCCGTGCCCCGTGTAGGAGACCCCATCGACGATTGCGATGGCACCTGCTGAATGTACTTTTTCGCAGATTTCGGCTACCCGATTGATCTGCCCAATGATGTTGGAGCAATGCGTAAAGCAAACTACCTTGGTGCGCGATGAGGTCAGCGAATCAAGTACGGTCGGGTTAAGGGTGCCGTCAATGGGATCGATCTTCCATTCCTTGATCACCAGTCCAAACTTCTCAAGCCGACGCCAGACCCCGCTGTTTGCTTCGTGATCCTGATTGGTGACGATGATCTCGTCTCCTGGCTGAAGCTTGTTAAGGAAGGCATTAGCTAGGACGAAAGTATTTTGCGACGTTGAGGGGCCAAGGTGAATCTCCTCATAATTAACTCCGAGATACTCTGCGAGGCGAGCATGAGACAAATCTATCAGCTCACCACCTTTACGGGACGTTGGGTGCATCCCGTAAGGTTGAATTTTCGACTCAACATAGAACCGATTTAGGTGATTGACCACCTGCCCACACGCATAGGTGCCCCCTGCCGCATCAAAAAACGCTTGCCCTTGAAGAGATGGCTCTTCGAAGGCCTGAAACTGGCTACGTACGAATTCGATATCTAATGATGCACTCAAGGTTTTCCCTGCCATTGGGTTAAAGCTTTACGGTTATAAAAGCCTATCACTGAACTGATACAGGAGGTCTGCATAGTAGATTGGCCATTCGCCTTTTTATGCAGGGTTCCTGCACTTTTTTGAGGAAAATGCGTAGCCTTACTCAGGTTGGCTTGAGGTGCTGCAGTTTCAGCATGAGGGGAGTGTGAAAATCACTTGTACCTGGACACATTTGACCAGCTGACTTTCAGGGAATGAACGACTGCTGGATGTCCGCGGCTTAGCGGCTTAATAGCCCTATTTGCGGGCTGCAATCGGTCCGCAACGAGTAAAACGTCTTAGCGAACCGTTAAAGGGGGGAGGGCCGCTAGGATAGATCCTGACGCGATTCATCTCGTGTGAGCATCTGATTGGTCATACATACCAGGGCCAGGGTCTTCATAACATCCAGCGCTTTGCCGACCATTTCCAGATACATTGTCGAAGTAGGCTCGTCGAACAACATCACCTTGGGCGCCAAAGTCAATGCCCAAGCAATGGCGCCCATGCTGATGGCCGCCGGACAAGCGTGACGGAACTCATTAGTCTTCTGCTTAATTCCGACTTTTTTTCAACCGTGCCAGGGCCTTGGCCTCGCGCGTCTACTTGCCACGCTTGGGCACGATTTCTGTGGCAGGCACAGGTCTTCCAGCACAGTCATATAAGAAAACAGATTGAAATGCTGGAACACAATGCGGACTTCCAGGCGATAGGCATTCACATCGGTTTTGGGGTCGGCCAGTTGCAGGCCGTCAATACTCACCGAGCCTGAATCGAACTCTTCCGAGCCATTGAGGCAGCACAGGAAAGTCGACTTGGCGGAACCGGACGGGCGATGATCGCCAACCCTTCGCTCCGGGCCACGTGAGTGGTGACGTTACCTTCCGCGCGGACCACGTGCACGATGGTATGAAAGACTTTTACCAGCTAGCGGACTTCAATCACTTTGCGCGAGCCTCCGCTCAAGCCAACTTACCATTTTCGAGAGCGGCAAATTGATCAACAGGTACAGGCTGCAACACAGAATAAGATTTCAAGCGGCGAGAACGACGTAGTGACCTCCTCGCGACCGCTTTTCAGCAACATGGTAATCGCGATCACCGACACCCGCGAGTTGTCCTTGACCTGGAATAAATTGCCCAGCCAGCGGCGGCAGTACGCGCTTGAAAGCTCGCGGCAGCACCACATGGCGCATCTACTGTCCCATACACAACCCCAACGAACGGGCGGCCTCGTTTTGACCGCGAGTAATCGACTGCACACCCGCGCGTACGATTCCTGTCAAGTAGGCACCGGTGAACAGCAACAAAGCAGCGATCCCGGCAAGCCAGCGGAAAAAGTTCAGCACCGTACCGATAAAGAAACAGAAAAGAAAACTTGCACCAATAATGGAGTTCCGCCCGCCAGCTCGACATAGATCGTTGACAAATCCCGCAGAATGGGGCTCTTTGAATGGCGGCACAAACCGATCATCAGGTCGATCCAGACAGCACTCCAAACACCATCGACAGCCACAACGTGATTCACAAGCCCCACATTATCAAGACCCCAGCCCCCATTGCGGGTAACGCCTTTATCGTCATTTAAGTCATTGTAGGATTTGATGGTGCCTTCCTGCTCCTTGCAAGTCAGCAGGATCTGCCCGACCACTACGAACGGCTCGCTGAAACTCAGGCGCAGGTCGCGTGCGCCGGCATACTGCTGCCGATAATATCGAGCTTGTTGGTCAGCAGCGCCGGAATGATGCCGGCGTGATCGATGGAAACTATTTCGAGCTTAACGCCCATGGACTGGGACATGGCCTTGAGGACATCAACCGGGAAACCGACGACCTCACCGCACTTATTAGTAAGCTGAAACGGCATGAAGGTCGGTTCTAACCCGCTGTCAGAGTGCCGCGTTTGACCGCATCATGGATGCCTCCGGCCCAGGCCGCGTTGACCGCCCCCAGTGTAGTGGCGCGTAGCAGCAGCATTAAAAGATACTTTTTCATCATCAACCCCCTCATTACAATCTACTGGAAAATTGGTGCGCATAAGGGCTGCACCATTTCAGGGGGAGCGATCCTGGCTAACACGCCCAGGATGAAACGGCTTCTAAGTTCTAAGCAAAGCATCAAACGATCTGCAAGATTCCCACGCTTCGTTGCACAAAGGAGCGTGAGGCTGAGTTTTTCGGCCACACCCGCATGGAGCTAACAATGTCTAATTACCTTGATGAAGCTCAACGCCTGGAAGTCAAAGCCCTGGCGCAAAGCTTCATTGCCCGCACTGAATGGCCTACCTGGCTGCTATTAATCTGCGTCTACACCGGATGGTTTAGCGTGATCCTCTACGCTGACTGCCTTGGCCTGTGGCTGAGTACCGCCGTGTTAATCCTGATCGTTGCACTATGGCAATCTCTTCAACACGAGTTGCTACATGGTCACCCTACCCGCTTCAACACGCTGAACAAAGTCCTCGGCTACGCGCCTTTTGCCGTGTGGTATCCCTACACCCTGTACCGCGACCGCCACTTGCTGCACCATAATGACGAAGACCTGACCGTACCTGGCGTAGATCCTGAAAGCCGCTACTTGAATCAACAGCAATGGGCCGACAGCTCGCTATTTTGGCGCAGTATCCATTGGCTGAACAAAACCCTGCTCGGGCGTTTTTTGCTGGGCCCGCCGTTGTTTTTATGGAGAACGGCCCGCAACGAATTTCGTCGCTTGCGCCAAGGCCAGAAACAAGCATGGTTGATGTGGTTGACCCACGGTGCAGTAGCAGTCCTGATGCTGACCTTCATCGCCTACTACAGTGCGATGCCAGTGTGGCATTACCTGGCGCTGGTCAGCGTGCCATCCATAGCAGTGACCTCAATCCGGTCCTTCTATGAACACCGCCCGCACCCACAACCGGAACAACGCACAGTGCTCAATGAAGCGTCTTGGGGCTGGGGCTTGCTGTTTCTCAACAATAACCTGCACTTGGTGCATCATGATTTGCCGAAACTGCCTTGGTACGTACTGCCCAGGGTATACCGGACTCGCCGCGAACAATGGATAGTACGCAGCGGCGGGTTTCTGGTGCAGGGTTATGGCCAGTTAATCAGTCGTCACGGGCTCAAGACCATCGACAACCCCCGCCATCCCTATCTGTGAGATTTGAGCATGAGTGAACACTACGCCGAGCTGCAGATGTATGTGGCGCCGCAGCAGGTACAGCAAGCTAATGAACTATGGTTGACCCGCATCTTTGAACGGCTCGGCGTTAACCGCCGTAATGCCGAGCACCTCGACCTGCGCAGCCTTTGGCGCGCTCCCGAATTGCTGCTGTCGCAAACTTGCGGTTACCCACTGATGACCGAGTTGCGCGGGCGAGTCCAACTGATTGGTCGCCCACGCTACGAGCTACTCCACAGCAGCGCCGGCGAGCATTGCAGCCTGCTGCTGACCCGCGACGACAACCCGCGTACCACCCTGGCGGACTTCTACGGCAGCCGAGGCGTGATCAACGGCCAGGACTCCAACAGCGGCATGAACCTGCTGCGTGAACGCCTGGCGCCGATGCAACGCGATGGCCGTTTCTTTGCCAGCGTGGCCGTGAGTGGCGCGCACCGCGAGAGCCTGCGCTGGCTGCGCGAAGACCGTGCCGACCTGGCTGCCATCGACAGCGTGACCTTCGACTACCTCGCACGCTTCGCCCCGCACGAAGTCGCGGGGCTGCGAATTGTCACCCGCAGCGCGGCCAGCCCGAGCCTGCCTTACATCACCGCGTTGGGCTTGAGTGAGGAACAGGTGGTGCAGATCCGTCAGACGATGAACCTGGCCTTGCAGGATTTGCCGCACGTGGTGCAAACGCTGGGCGTGCAAGAAGTGCTGCCTGCTCATGAAGCGGATTACGAGGTGTTGTTGGATTACCGGCGACGCGCCGAAGCATTGGGTTTTCCGAAGGTAGAATAAGGTTATATAAAAATACCTTTTAAATATTATTAAAGAATAAGCAGCCTTGCTAGGATCGCCCCACCGGAACACCGGACATAACGCGCAACCTACTCAGATGGAGCCACTATGTCCGGCGCCGACACTTCTCACAGCGATTACGTGGGCGGATTATTCCGCAGTCATTACGACTGGCTGTGCAGCCGTTTGCACCGTCACCTGGATTCGCGTACCCGCGCCGAAGACATCGCCGCCGACACCTTCGTACAACTTCTGAGCTCACCGGGCGTGGCGCCAATTCGCCAACCCCGCGCCTTGCTCACCACTATCGCCCAGCGCCTGATGTACCAACTCTGGCGCCGCCGAGACCTGGAGCGCGCCTACCTCGACGCCCTCGACCAGGACGAAACCTCATCCGCGCCATCCCCCGAGGACCTGGCGCAGATGATCGAAGCCTTACAGGCCATCGACCAGTTACTTGACGGCTTGCCGGCCAAGGTCAAGGCGACCTTTTTATTGTCGAAACTCAATGGCCTGACCTATCCCGAAATCGCTGCCGAACTGGGCATCTCCCAGCGATCGGCCAGCGACTATAGGGCCCGCGCCGTCAACAGCTGCCTGCCATGGCGTCTGGAATGACTGACGAGTTCATCAACACAAAATAGCGGACGGTTTAAGGTCCGGAGCCTACGACTTGGCATTGACCTATTCGGCAGGGTTAAGAGACACGCATACATACATAGCGCTGCTGCCAGACCTTTATCCACGCGCGGTACTGCCCGCCGATCATCGTCTAGCCTCTTACGATGAAATTTCATTAGCGATGATCGCCGACGAGCCGCTCATCTTGCTGGATATTTGGCCAAGCAATCAGTACTTCCTTGAACAGCTCAAGGCTGCGGGCTTACAGCCCAATATCGCCTATAAAGTGCCATCGATTGAACTCGTCACAGCCTTTGTTGGGCAGGGGCTTGGCGTGTCTACCTTGGTGACGTTACCCGAGCAGATTCAGACGCCCAGCGGCAAAAAGGTCGTTACTCTTGCGCTCAGCGATCCATTAGTCGCGTCGAGCACAGTGGTGGCATGGAATAGAGACAAAGACCTTACGCGTCTCACGACTGAGTTTGTGAACCACTGCAAAAAAGAAATCAAGTTGCCGAAGCATATGCGGACGATGAGCCCAGAAACTGCTTGATCTTGAGTCGCTTGTCCTCGGTCCGCAGCTATCACTCGTAGCTACACATACCCATCGCTGAGGCCGCAATCCCAGTCTTTCAGGTTTATCTCTTTGTGCTGGCGATCAGAAAGACGGTGGCTCAGGCGCACAGGAGGTATTCATGACATTTGTTGATATTCAAAAAAAGTTGCCACTGAATAGCCCCGGATTCTCTAGATACCCTGCAAGCTCATTGCGTAACGCTTTTCAAACTCTACCGGTGACGGTTGATTGTAGAAACCATGGCGGCGTTTTACCTTGTAGAACATCTCGATGTAATCGAACACATTCACTCCGAGCCTCTTCCCGCGTGGTGTAGATTTTTCGCTTGATCCGTTCCCGTTTCAGAAGCTGGAAAAAAGGTCGCGGTAGGGACGGCAATTACCTGCCGCCCCCCCCCGCACCGATCCGTACGTGCGGAACTACCGCATACGGCTCCTGCCTCGGGTATGTGACGCGAAGCGATCCTCAGGGTAAGGATGTGCATTTCTGGGTCGAGGTATGTAGAAGTCAGCAAGGCGTCCATAGCGTGACCATTGAAGCGATGACGCTGGCTACGACGTTTGAGAGCTTGCCGCCATAGACGGCAGACCGCCGAACGAAAGCCACTCAGACGTATCAGGTTTCCCGGCACCGCGTGGTAATTGAAGTAACCGCTCACCACTCTAGTGAGCCATTGCCCTTGAACCCGGATGGGTTCATGACTTCGACGTTTCAGCTCATCCCGAATGGCCAGCAGCGTCGCACGCATTCGCTTCTTGACCGTCAGTCGCAGTATTTGAAAGCCACCGTTTCTGTTGGTACTACAACAGTGTGTGAAGCCCAGGAAATCAAAGGCCTGCGGTTTACCTAAACCTCGCTTCCTACGATTGTAAGCGGATGGCGAACACACCTACCGAACTCCAGCATTAGGGGCGATGGTGTCCGCGTATTTTTAAGCGGACGCGATCGCCCTTATCGCCAGGATTTCCATGCGCCAACGAAACTCTTACCCCAAACCGTTCAAAACCCAGGTCGTCCAGGAATGTCTGCAACCTGGAGCGACGATTTCCAGCGTAGCCATCCATCACGGCATCAATGCCAACGTGATCCGCAAGTGGCCACCGTCTTACCGGGATCAATCGCCTGCAACCTTGTCGGCTTTCGTTCCGGTAAAAGCGGTACCAAGGCGAGCAACAGAAGAGATGGTCACCATCTCGCTGCCTCTGGGTGATAAATCCATCACCGTAAAGTGGCCAGCCTCGGATCCGGACGGCTGCGCGTGTTTTATTCGTGGCTTGATCCAATGATTCGTGTCGATGCCATCTGGCTCGCCACCGAGCCCATGGACATGCGCGCCGGCACTGAGACCGCGTTGGCCAGAGTGGTCGCGGTGTTCGGTGCGGCAAAGCCGCACTGTGCTTACCTCTTTGCCAACCGCCGGGCGAACCGGATGAAAGTCCTGATGCACGACGGCGTCGGTATCTGGCTGGCGGCGCGGCGCTTGAACCAAGGTAAGTTTCATTGGCCAGGCATCCATCGTGGGACGGAGGTCGAACTCGACCCCGAACAACTTCAGGCGCTTATACTTGGATTGCCCTAGGGATTCTCCGATCAAGTCAGCACAGGCCATCTGACCTGTGCTGAAATAGCCCTCCGTCCAACCGCCTTCTACAAGCCCGCCATCCCATGAGCCAGATGAGCTTTTCCGATTTTGAGTACGCCGGTAAGCGCAAGCAAACCCGTCGCGAGCGTTTCCTGGCCGAGATGGAACAGGTGGTTCCGTGGAGCGGGTTGGTGGCGTTGATCGAGCCTCACTACCCAAAGGCTGGTGGTGGCCGCAAGCCGTATCCACTGGAAACCATGCTGCGCATTCACCTGTTGCAGAACTGGTTCTCGTTGAGCGATCCAGCCATGGAAGAGGCGCTGTACGAGATTACTTCGATGCGCCAGTTTGCTCGTCTGACGCTCAGTGCTCCGATCCCCGAAGACATGACGATCATGAATTTCCGGCACCTGCTGGAGAAGCATCAGTTGGCGGCGGGCATTCTGGAAACCATCAACAATTACCTGCGAGACAAGGGCCTGTCGTTGCGCCAGGGCACCATTGTCGACGCAACCATCATCCACGCACCCAGTTCGACCAAGAACAAGGACGGCAAGCGCGATCCTGAAATGCATCAGACGAAGAAAGGTAATCAGTATTTCTTCGGCATGAAGGCGCATATCGGTGCCGATGCTGAGTCGGGCTTGGTGCACCACGTCCACGGTACAGCGGCGAATGTGGCCGATGTAACGGAGGTCGCTCACCTGTTGCATGGCGATGACAATGTTATCTGTGCCGACGCAGGTTATACCGGCGTGGAGAAGCGGCCGGAGCATGAAGGAAGACCGGTGATCTGGCAGATTGCGGTTCGTCGTAGCACCTATAAACACTTGAGCAAACGAAGCGTGCTCTACAAAGCCAGACGCAAGATCGAGAAGGTCAAAGCGCAGGCGCGAGCGAAGGTCGAACATCCATTCCGTGTGATCAAGCGCCAATTCGGCTATGTGAAAACCCGCTTCCGTGGCTTGGCCAAGAACACGGCGCAATTGACCACGCTGTTTGCCCTGTCGAATCTGTGGATGGTGCGTCGGCAATTATTGCCTGGAGCGGGAGAGGTGCGCCCGTGAGGGCAGAAAACCAAGGCTGTGCCTTGGTTATCCAATAATCAGCGGCTGAAAATCGGGCTTTTCGGCATCTCCAAGCCGTCCATTTCCGGATGATGGGCAACTTGTTCGGAGTTTCCCTAGGCCATTCAACGGGAAGACGTAAACCCCCTTTTGACGCTCGACTCTTCACGGATGGACGTGGAGAGGATGGCCTCACTGAAAGTGCGATATCCCGAGTAAGCCTTACTGCGGTTTGCCCGCCGATACAATATCTATGGCGGGCGGATAGGATGAGGTAATTCTCTAGTCTCTTAGCGGGAAGAAACCGAACCTCCCATGACTACGACTGCGGGTGAAGTGCTGGTAATCAACCAATCCGATGATGCCCACATCTGGCTCTTTGTTTTCTAGGATAATTACCTGGCTATCTTTGTAGTTGTCGGCGATATCTCTATAAAACGCGTAAACAAGATCAAGAGAGACCTCATCCCGTTCAGCGTCAGGTTCGCCATCGCCTTCCTTGTAGGCAGTAAGCGGTGAGTCAAGCACAACGAAGCCGGGATGCCGACCAGCCTCTTTGATGACCTCCATTAGGCCAAGCACGAACGCAGAAAAAGCGACAGCTCTGTGTCCCTTGCCAAAGTTCTTTCTGGGACTTACACCAATTACAATGTCTCTTGTTTTTATGTCAAAAGTTACAGGTTTGCAATCAGGAAAGCCACATCTACCAAGTATTTCTTTTATTTTAACGCCCAGTGCCTTCTGCAGCTCATCAAATTCCTCAACAGAGTAGTCGGCTTGCTTAAACAACAGTGGTCGTCAAGGGCCCGGAGCAGTAGCTAAATGCCGGGCCCACTACCGCACCCCTTACCCAAACTGAAAGGACACTGTAGTGGACTTTTACCCGGACGAGCCGGATGCGAGCACCTTCCATTGAACAATGGAGCGGTTCGAATGCAGCGCACCGAAAGAAAAAAATAAAGCCAAATTACCGCGTCAAGATCAATGAGGCGTAGAGAAGGTTATTAGATACCATGCACAACCGCTCACGGAACAAAGCTGTTGCTGGGACTCTTTAATCCGAGACGATCCCTTAAAGTGCCACTTTCATATTCCTTACGAAAAACCCCCTTGCTTTGAAGTAAAGGAACCACACTGCGAGAAAACCGCTCGAAGTCAACTGGCAAAAATGGAAACATAAGATTGTATCCATCCACAGCGTTTGCTGCGTAGAGCTCGGAAAGTTTCTCGGCAACATGTTCAGGGGAACCTATCACGAGCCAGGTACTGGAACTTTTCAAAAGTAGCCGCCCTATTTCTCGAATCGACATATCAGGGTCATACTGCTTGATATGAGCTAAATGAGTACGGATCCCATCAAATTGATCCTCCTCCGGCAATAGAGGCAAAGGCTCGTCCGGAGATAGCCTCGTTAGGTCGAGACGTGTATAGCTTGAAACTAGATCAATTGCGACCGCATCAATAATTAAACTATCCACTAACCGTTGACGTGTCTCGGCTTCGGTTTCCTCGTACAAAACAACAGGTAAAACACCAGCAATGATTTTTAAATCACTTGGCTCTCTGCCCTGCAACGCAAGTCGACGGTTCAGATCAGCCCTATAAGCCAAACCCTCTTCAACCGCATTTAGAAAGCAGAAGTGAACGTCTGCATGAGCGGCAGCCAAATTCTTACCGGCTTCAGAAGATCCAGCTTGAGCTAAGATGGGATGCCCTTGGGGCGGACGAGGAACATTGAGCGGCCCACGAACGTTGAAATACTCCCCTTTGTGATGAACAGCGTGAATCTTTAATGGATCAGCAAAATCACCATTGTGTTTATTGAACTCTAAAGAGTCATCTTCCCAGGAATCCCAAAGTTTTTTGACAACCCGGATGAATTCATCCGCCCGTTCGTAGCGATTGCCGTGCTTAGGCACCCCAGCCAATCCGAAATTAGAAGCTTCCTCCTCTTGCCAAGAAGTGACAATATTCCAGCTCGCCCGTCCCTCGCTGAGATGATCTAGTGACGCAAAAAATCGCGCAGTATTATATGGTTCATTATAAGATGTTGAGGCCGTTGCCATAAGTCCTATATGGTCTGTAACTGCTGCTAGAGCAGATAGTAGAGTAATAGGCTCCAGCCGTGGGTTGGCATAGTGCCTCAATCCACTAGCGACCGAATCCCACACAGCAACATGATCAGCAATAAAAACCGCATCAAACTTAGACGCCTCGGCTTCCTGCACGAGCTTTTTATAATAACTCAGGTTAAATATTTCTGCTGTTGGAGATTTCGGATGACGCCAAGAAAAGCGATAGTCTCCCTGCGGATTAAAAAAAAACAAATTGAGAATCATACTTTTTTTAGACATAACACCCTCTATACCATATGAAAAGCAATTAACACAAACCGCACACTACGCTTCAATTAGTTTCTTTAATTGTGTTTTCATAAACCCATTTTTCAGCGACTTTTGCAGGGTCTTTATGATCAATATCTACTAAACGATTCAGTTCCTTTAGATCATCATTCGTAAGTTTTTCAGATACTTCATTAAGCGTCTTGACGACTATAGGATTAAGCGACGACTTCCGGATCAATGGAGCAATGTTTTGAGGCGGCTGTTGGTGCTGATCGTCCTCAAGAACAACCCAAGGCTCTTTCGCCAATATTCCTTGTGAAGATACGACAGTAGCGACATCAATAGCGCCGGAGTTAAGCGCCAAACGCGTTAAAGGGCCGCCCATATCCAATGATTTGACTAACTTGAAGTCAATACCGTATACAGCTTTCAACCCGGGTAGACCTAAAGCCGACGTCGTCACTTCAGGAGGGCCGCCGAGTGTCAGATCCTTTGAAACGACTGCCAGGTCTGACAGTGTGTGGAGATTGTACTTTTCCGCCGTCTTTTTTGTAACTGCCCATGCGGTAGTAGATCCTGCAGTCGAGGGCTCAAGCAATTCCAGGCCTTCCGGCAATTTTTGTTGCAGTGCGATTACGATATCGTCCTGATTAGTAAGTTTTGTTGTACGATCGTGAAAACTAAGTAGTGAACCTATGTACTCTGGAGCAACATCGATATCTCCACCGCCCAAAGCTTTTGCAATGATCTGACGATTCCCCAGATTAAGTCTCGTTGCAACCTCGAACCCTTTCGCTCTCAATGCTGACGCGTAAATGTTTGCCAGAATAGATTGTTCCGAAAAATTAGCACCTCCCACGGTAATAGATTGTGCGCTAGCGATAGTGCTAGCAGTGAGAAAACTTAACCCTAGCAATAGGGAAGTTGATACAGCACCCCGAAAACTGAAAATCATTTTAAGTCCCATCTCTACCCAACCCTTTTATAACAGCACTATTTAATTAAACCGTAAATCACTAAGCATCGAAGCTTATTATTAAGCCGCAATTGGTCGTATTTTTTTAGCTATGCGCCTCTCTACATTCGAGCACACCGTCTCACTCACTATTGCAAGAAATGAAACAACCAGAGCGCCACTAATAATCTGGGGCGTATCATTCCGACCAAGGCCATCAATGAGAAATCTACCTAAGCCTCCGAAACCTGCATAAGCGGCGATAGTAGCCGTGGCAATGAGTTGTACCAACGCGGCACGAAACCCGGCAAAAATCAATGGAAATGCCATGGGCAATTCAACTTGGACAAAGACCTGCCATCTCCGCAACCCCATCGACGAAGCCGAAGACTTCAACGCCGAATCCACTTGCTGAATCCCAACAATTGTATTGGTTAATATAAGCGGCACACTCATTGCGACTAGAGCGATGATGACCGTGACCGTGTCATATCCTATAACCATAATTGCAAGTATAACTACCCCTAGGGATGGCAATGCCCGCCCCACATTAAATACCCCTATAGCGACCTGGGCACCTTTGCGGTAGTTAGCAAGAAGCACACCTAATGGAAGAGCAATTGCGCTAGCAATTACAATACTCAGAGAAACATAATAAATGTGCTCTTCAAGCCTGCTCAGCAAACCTTCCGCACCGAGCCAATTTTCAGGCAAAGAAAACCATTGCCATACGCCCCTAAACATATTCATTAGCGCACCCACGGGACTAGAATTTTATCTACGGCATAAAAAATAAAATCAAACGATAAGGCCAACACGACCGTCAGGACTAAACTAACCACCACGGGAGTGGTAAAACTCAAGGTGAGACCAGTGACAAATAATTGCCCTAAACCTCCTTGACCAATTATTGCGGTGACCGTGACAAGCCCAACCAGCGTGACTGCCGTAGTTCGCAAGCCGGCCAAGAGGGAGGGAACTGCCAGTGGTAGCTCCACCCCGAAGAACCTTTGCTTTCGGGTGTACCCTAATGCACGAGCCTCTTCTAGAATATCTTCAGGAGCACTTGCAACACCGACCAAAACATTCTGCAAAATTATCAATAGAGAATACAAACTTAAACCAATTACTGAAGTAGTCTTCGTCAACCCGGTAAATGGCATTAGCAGAATGAATAGCGCCAAGGACGGAACGGTATATAGAATTCCACTTATGTAAATTAGTGACCGTGACAGCGCGGGCTTCCATAAAGTAAGAAGCACCATTCCGCTCGCCAAGACCGTCCCTAAAGCCATAGCCAATATCACTAACTGGACATGATCAATTAAAAAGCCAACAATCTGTTGCCAGTTATCCCCTATCCACGACCAATCAATCATTGCGCACTCTCTAAGAGACTGTCATTCAGCGCCCTATAAAGGCTGCTTATCGAAATGCAACCCTCATACTTTCCTTTCTGATCCACCCGAACAACTATGCCGTTTGGGGTACTGAGTATCTTTACCAGCGCGTGATGCAATGATTCCTCGCCAGACACTAAAGTCATCTTTGGCGCAGGCAGATTTGTCTCACCAACCCACTCTAACGGCTCAAATTTTTCGTTGAGCAACAATTCAAATTTACTATCAATTTCGGTTTCTTTATCAACCGCCGTAGTTATGCCGCCCGCCCTGACTAAAGCTACGTTACGCCGTTGCAGCTCTGAGACTTTCATCAAGGTAAGTCTTTTTAAGGACGGATCTTTCCCTATGAATTTTTTCACAAATTCACTGGATGGATTTGCAAGAATGTTTTTTGGCGAGTCTAACTGAACCAACTTCCCTTCTTCCTCGAATATCGCAATCCGATCGCCTAACTTTATTGCTTCCTCCATATCATGTGTGACCAATACGATCGTCTTTTTTAATCGTCTCTGGAGCGAGATCAACTCGTCCTGCAATCGCTCGCGAATTACTGGATCAAGCGCAGCAAATGGTTCATCCATCAATATTACAGGAGGATCAGATGCAAGAGCCCTTGCAAGAGCTATGCGGCTTTGCTGACCTCCCGACAATTGATTTGGGTATCGACTCAAAAGCTCAGGCTGAAGCCCAACCAATGAAATTAGCTCGTTCACACGCTGCTGAATTCTTTCTTGGCTCCAGCCCAAAAGTCGTGGAACTGCACTTATATTTTCTGCGACTGTTTTGTGAGGAAATAATGCTGAGTTCTGCATCATGAAGCCTATGCCACGGCGCAACGCAACCACATCAACCTCATCTGTCGCCGTTCCATTGACACTGATACGGCCACTGTCCTGAGCATCAAGCCTGTTAATCATCCGTAAAATTGTGGTCTTACCACACCCACTTGGGCCGATAAACACGCATATCTCGCCCTGTGCTATATGGAGACTTAAATCACTAACAGCAGGATTATCTTTACCCTTATGGTATTTCCTAACAGCCTCAAAACGTATCATTTAAATCACCCAGGATCAGTTTGTATAAAAATGCTTCCACCACCACTACTCGGCTGGATGACGAGGACAATCCACTGGCACGATCAAGTTCCTATTAAAGAGCCGTAGATAGCCAGGGATAACATAACCATTGCTTCGGGCTATCCAATGTGAGCGCCTAGAGCTATAAACTCGCGGCAAGTAGTACCAAGGCAGACTGGGAAGATCATGATGAACCAAGTGGAGATTATTATTGAGAAACAGCCAACTCATCGGCGCTGATGATTCGTTAATTACTGTCCTGTGCTCCGCTCGATCTGCTGGGCGATGTTCATAAAAGGATCTGACCATTCCTATTGACAATGCTGGAACTGAAACGCAAAGCACGTACTGGGCGGCACTGATCGCGCTAAAATAATCAACCACCATCAAAACCATACCTAGGCTTATTATATGGCCCACCCACATTTTCAACCCACTATATTTGTTTTTCCGTAATCTTTTTATTTCGCGCCTAACAAGCTCCTGGATCGCCAGAGGCGCTCCAATCATCAATCGGCCTATCAGTGTCTTATTAGCCCATAGCGACGCTTTAACATACCCAGGCGCCTGCACCCAAAACTCTTCGGTAACATACCGGCTTTCTGGATCAACTCCGGGCACAGTTAACATTTCATCGTCATGATGCGCCAAGTGTGAGTCTCGATAAAGTGCATAGGGGTACCAAACTGCAAATGGTGAGTACCCTAAAACTTTATTGACCAAGGGCCAACGAGTCGGATGTCCGTGAATAAGTTCATGCTGAATAGACATCCAAAGCGTTATCAATGGAATCAAGAGAGCAATCGTAATCCCACTCCCAAACGTGTCACCCGACAAGACAATCCACAGCCATGCAAAATAAAACGCGAACAGCAAGAGCCAAGTTGGCCATTCAGTTTTGCTAGTTATCGAACTGGCCAATTTAACAATTTCGGCCCGATGAGCCTCATCCAAATAATTTGGCATTTTTTAAGCTACAAATAGATATTAACTTTTGGATAACGCCCCTTACTTCCGTAACTCGCAACCCTATCACCGAGCAAAGAAATAATCTTTAAGGGCGATTTGAATGTGAGTATCCGCGCAATGCCAAATGAGGCACAGCACTAGATTTAAGCGGCGTAATGACATATATGCGCAGAAATCGGCATATGTCGATTCACATGGCGTAGTAGAGAAAGGACAAACCTTCGTTAACGGCACTGGATGCTTCGCTAACAGCTTGACAGGGAATAGGCTTGCTACGAATAAATTGGGAAGTGACAGCTGAGTCAAATATAACGCTGTCTTTACCGGCGCGGGGGATCATAGTATGAACTCTGTCATGAGACAGAGCTGCAAAGCTGATCTGGAGAATTCCGGCGCTAGACATAGTCGTACCATAGAAGCAAGGTTGAACAATATCCGGCGATCCGGTGAGGTCAATCTAGCACAATGCCTAATTCGATCAAATAATAAAAATTACTATATTTATACCCTTTCGGAATAAGCTTTTTTTGAAGAGCTACCTCTTTTTTAGAGAAGGGTTAACTACCACTCGGCATTGGCGCTGTATGAATGCTTCACTCAGCTACCTGATTCGTAACCGTCCGGTGAAGTCACCTACCGAACTCCAGCATTAAGGGCGATGGTGTCCGCGTATTTTGAAGCGGACGCGATCGCCCTTATCGCCAGGATTTCCATGCGCCAACGAAACTCTTACCCCAAACCATTCAAAGCCCAGGTCGTCCAGGAATGCCTGCAACCCGGAGCGACGATTTCCAGCGTAGCCATCCATCACGGCATCAATGCTAACGTGCTCCGCAAGTGGCTACCGATTTACCGGGATCAATCGCCCGCAACCTTGCCGGCTTTCGTTCCGGTAAAAACGGTACCAAGGCGAGCATCAGAAGAGATGGTGATCATCTCGCTACCTCTGGGTGATAAATCTATCACCGTAAAATGGCCAGCGCCGTTTCAGTGCCGGCGCGCATATCCATGGGCTCGGTGGCGAGCCAGATGGCATCGATGCGGATCATCGCAACAGGTCTCGAAGGAATGCGGCGCAGGCAGCAGCGCTATCGGTGGGCCAGTTAACTTTGACGGTGCCACGAGGGTGCAAAATCTCAACACTGATATTCGCAGATCCCTGCGCCACAGATTGCATAGGCACCGGGATAAATGCAGGTTGAAGCGCCATGCTGTTCTGCGTTTTCACCCGAATCCATTTATGGACGAGGTTTGCATTAAGGCTGTGGCTGAGGGATACGCTGGCGATTGAAGCGCCGGGCTGGACACACTCCTGAATGACCTGGGCTTTGAAGGATTTGGAATACGAACGGCGTGTCGGTTGCATGAAATACCCGCTTAAAAAGGCTAGAACTGGTGCCCACCTAAATTTTAAGTGCACACCATGTCCTGGCCTCTCGGGGTTGGGTAGATGACTTAGCCGGACGCATACCGCCTTGGCGTTCCTGCTGAACCTGATCAACCCAGCGGCGTAGGGCCGACTCGCCGACGCCGAGCGAACGGCTGGCTTCGATGTAGCTGTAGTTTTGTTTGAGCACAAGGTCGGCAGCCTCGCGCTTGAATTCAGGAGTAAAGGAGCGGCGTTGTTTGGTCATCTGTAAGCGGCCGGCGAATACACCTTCAAAACCCCAGCATTAAGGACGATGGTGTCCACCTAAAAATACGTGGACACCATCGCTCTTATTGTCAGGATTATCATGCGCCAGCGCACCACTTATCCCAAGTTCTTCAAGTCTCAAATCGTCCAGGAATGCCTACAACCTGACGTCTCGATTGCCAGCATCGCCCTGCGCCACGGCATCAACGCCAATTTAGTTCGTAAATGGATACCGCTTTACCGTGATCAAAAACCAATCTCTTTACCGGCATTTGTTCCGTTGAAGATGGAAGCCGCGCCTGTGTCCTCCCCGCAGGGCGTGGTCAGTATCGAAATCCCCATCGGCCCGCAAACGCTCAGAGTGAGCTGGCCGATCTCTGATCCGGAAGGCTGCGCTCGTTTCGTGCGTGGTCTTTCCCAATGATTCGCGTTGATGCCATCTGGCTCGCCACTGAGCCTATGGACATGCGCGCCGGCACTGAGACCGCGTTGGCCCGAGTGGTCGCGGTGTTCGGTGCGGCGAAGCCGCACTACGCTTACCTCTTTGCCAATCGCCGGGCCAACCGCATGAAAGTCCTGATGCACGACGGCGTCGGTATCTGGCTGGCGGCACGGCGTTTGAACCAAGGAAAATTTCATTGGCCGGGCATCCATCGTGGGTCGGAGATCGAACTCGACCCCGAACAACTCCAGGCGCTAGTACTTGGATTACCCTGGCAACGAGTCGGTGCGGGTGGCGCAATTACATTGCTTTAAATGATCCCTTTTAGCTGAAGCGGTCGGGCTGCTTTGGTAAAATCCATCCCATGACTTCCTCACCCGATCTCGACCAAATGACTCCCGAACAACTGCGCGCACTGGCTGCGCAGTTGATATCCAAGGTCGACACCCAAAGCAGAAAGATCCATCGCGATGAAACGATCATCGAGCAGCTCACTCACGAGATCGCCATCCTTAAACGTCACAAGTTCGCCAAGCGCAGCGAGCAGGTCAGTCCGGCGCAAGGCAGCCTGCTCGATGACCTGCTCAATACTGACCTCGAAGCCATCGAGGCGGAGTTAAAAGCCCTTCATCCCGCACCCGCGCAGGCAGAGCCACGCCAGCAACCCAAGCGTGCGCCGTTGCCACCGCAGTTCCCACGCACTGTGATCCATCACGAGCCGGACAACACCCGGTGCGCGTGCGGCTGCCAGCTTCAGCGCATCGGTGAAGATGTCAGCGAGAAGCTGGACTACACACCCGGCGTGTTCACCGTCGAACAGCACGTTCGTGGGAAATGGGCCTGTCGGCAGTGCGAAACACTGATCCAGGCTCCGGTACTGGCGCAAGTGATCGACAAAGGCATCCCCACTGCCGGCCTGCTGGCGCATGTGATGGTGGCGAAGTTTGCCGACCACCTGCCGCTGTATCGACAGGAAAAGATTTTCGGCCGTGCCGGCCTGGCCATCCCGCGCTCGACACTGGCGCAGTGGGTAGGCCAAACCGGCGTGCAGCTACAGCCCCTGGTCGATGCGCTACGCGAAGTGGTGCTGGCCCAGCGCGTGGTTCACGCCGATGAAACGCCGGTACAGGTGCTGGCGCCAGGCGAAAAGAAAACCCACCGCGCCTACGTTTGGGCCTACAGCAGCACGCCGTTCTCGGCCCTCAAGGCCGTGGTGTACGACTTCAGCCCCAGCCGTGCCGGTGAACACGCACGCAACTTCCTGGGCACCTGGAACGGCAAGCTGGTCTGCGATGACTTCGCAGGCTACAAGGCCAGCTTTGAGCTGGGCATCACCGAGATCGGCTGCATGGCCCATGCACGCCGTAAGTTCTTTGACTTGCATGTAGCCAATAAAAGCCAATTGGCGGAGCAGGCGCTTCACTCGATTGGCGGGCTTTACGAAGTCGAGCGACGCGCCAAGGAAATGAGCGACGAAGACCGTTGGCGATTACGCCAGGAAACGGCAGTGCCCATTGCTGAAAAACTGCACGAGTGGATGTTGGCTCAGCGGGAACTTGTGCCCGAGGGTTCGGCGACAGCCAAGGCTCTGGATTACAGCCTCAAACGCTGGGTAGCGCTGATGCGCTACCTGGAAGATGGTGCTGTGCCCATCGACAACAACCAGATCGAGAACTTGATCCGGCCGTGGGCGCTTGGGCGGTCGAACTGGTTGTTTGCCGGGTCGCTGCGCAGCGGCAAGCGGGCGGCGGCGATCATGAGCCTGATCCAATCGGCGCGTATCAATGGGCATGATCCGTATGCTTACCTCAAGGATGTGCTGATGCGGTTGCCGACGCAGCGAGCTAGCGAAATCGCCCAGCTGCTGCCGCATCAATGGATATCTGCGTAGCTTGAAAAGGGGAGTTTTTTGTGGACGATATATCGATAATCCAAGCGCTTATTTCAGAAGATCCCATCCGCTGGCGACTACTGAAAATGGTGCGCTCCCTCAATTTGCCAGACTGCTGGATAGGAGCAGGTTTCGTCCGAAACGCGGTTTGGGACTATTTACACGGGCGCAGTCCTTCTCCTGTATCAACAGACGTCGACGTCATTTGGTTTGATCATAAACGTTGCTCTCCAGAGGAAGATAAAGCCTTGGAGACGCTCCTCAGAGGGCTAGACCCGACTGCAATGTGGTCTGTAAAAAACCAAGCCAGAATGCATGTTCAGAATGGGGATGAACCATACCTTTCAACGACCGACGCAATGCGCTACTGGCCGGAAACCGCAACGGCGGTAGCCGTCAGACTAGGAGAGTCAGGTTCATGCGAGATCGCTGCGCCATTGGGCCTCGATGATCTGTTTGGGTTGGTTATCAGGCCAGCAGGGAGGTTTGCCACGGAGAAAACAAAGATCTATCAAGAACGCTTCAAGTCCAAAAACTGGATAGAGATCTGGCCACTTCTCACGCTTGCTTCAGCGCCTTTACCTTCAATCCCTTGTGTCAAGGCGACTTAACCGGACGCTTACGCCAGTTACGGATCACGTTGGCATTGATGCCATGACTGATGGCCACGCTGGAAATGGAGGCGCCGGGCTGCAGGCATTCCTGGACAACCTGGGCTTTGAACGACTTGGAGTAAGAGCTTCGTTGGCGCATTTAAGGGCTATCGCGTCCGCTTAAAAAGCGGACACCATCGCCCTTAATTTGGGAGATCGGTAGGCGTGTTCACCGTTCGCTTACGGTCATCTGACACCTCGATCTGGCGAGCATTCTCGCCTAAATGGGTGTCCGGTTTCATTAGACCACTACATTACTTCGATTTTTCGTATGCGTCCGGCAAACACGCCTTCCTGATCCCGAAGCCAAAGGCGATGGTGTGCACTTAAATTGAAGTGGACACTAATTCTAGCCTTTTAAGCGGGTATCGCATGCAGCCACCACGTCGTTCTTACTCCAAATCGTTCAAGATTCAGGTCATCCAGGAGTGCGCCCAGCCCGGCGCTTCGATTGCCAGCGTCGCACTGAGCCCATGGACATGCGCGCTGGTACCGAAACCGCTCTGGCACGTGTGGTGGCGGTGTTCGGTGCGGCGCAGCCACACTGTGCTTATCTGTTTGCCAATCGCCGCGCCAATCGCATGAAAGTGCTGGTGCATGATGGGGTGGGTATCTGGCTGGCCGCCCGCCGTCTGCACCAGGGCAAGTTCGTCTGGCCGGGTACTCGGCACGGTATTCAGGTGGAATTGGGTACCGAGCAACTGCAAGCCCTAGTACTTGGTTTACCTTGGCAACGAGTCGGGCCAGGTGGCGCAATTTCTATCCTGTAACGCCTGCCACAGTGGATCTGGCCGTGCAATTCTCCAATGGATCTATCGCCGATATCGCACCGCTCTGGCAAACTCAGCGGCATGACTTCGCTCCCCAACCTCGACCAATTAAACGCTGAACAACTGCGCGCTTTGGCGGCGCAGTTGTTATTGCAGGTCGACACCATGGGCAAAAAGATCCACCGTGACCAAACGGTGATCGAGAAGCTGACCCACGAGGTTGCACAGCTCAAACGTTTCAAGTTTGCCAAGCGCAGCGAGCAGCTAAATCCGCAACAAGCCAGCTTGCTGGACGACCTGATCGATACCGATATCGCGGCGATTGAGGCTGAGCTTCAGGCACTGCAAACACCTTCCGTTCCTACCGAAACAAAGCAAAAACCTAGGCGCGCCGCATTGCCGCCATAGTTCCCGCGCACCCTGATCCATCACGAACCCGACAATAGCCACTGCCAGTGCGGCTGCGCCCTCAAGCGTATTGGCGAGGATGTCAGCGAAAAGCTCGACTACACGCCGGGCGTGTTCACGGTTGAACGCCACATCCGAGGCAAGTGGGTCTGTGATGACTGCGAAACGCTGATCCAGGCACCGGTTCCGGCGCACGTTATCGACAAGGGCATCCCGACCGCTGGGCTGCTCGCCCATGTCATGATTGCGAAATTTGCTGACCATCTACCGCTCTATCGTCAGGAATCGATTTTTGGTCGGGCTGGTCTGCCTATTGCCCGCTCAACGTTGGCGCAATGGGTCGGCAATTGTGGTGTGCAGTTGCAGCCGCTGGTGGATGCCTTGCGTGATGCCATTCTTGCACACGGCGTAATCCACGCTGATGAAACGCCGGTACAGATGCTCACGCCAGGCGCAAAGAAAACCCATCGTTCCTATGTCTGGGCCTACGCCACCAGCCAGTTTTCGGATTTGGCGGCGGTCGTTTACGACTTCAGCCCCAGCCGCGCAGGCGAACACGCTCGCAACTTTCTGGCAGGCTGGAAAGGCAAGTTGGTCTGCGACGATTTTGGCGGCTACAAGGCCAGTTTTGATCTCGGCGTAACCGAGATCGGCTGCATGGCCCATGCCCGGCGCAAGTTTTTCGATTTGCACGCTACGCACAAGAGCCAACTGGCCGAACAGGCGTTGCGATACATCCAGCTGCTGTATGAAATCGAGCGGGAAGTTCGCGACTTGGAACCTGATTTACGCCGACGAAGAAGGCAAGAAAAAGCCGTACCCGTGATGGATGCGCTACATGCCTGGATGATTGCCCAGCGCCAGATCGTGCATGACGGTTCGGCTATCGCCAGAGCTTTGAACTACAGCCTGAAACGCTGGGCAGCGCTGTCGCGCTACCTCGATGACGGGGCTGTACCCATAGACAATAACTGGGCAGAGAACCAAATTCGGCCTTGGGCATTAGGTCGCAAGAACTGGTTGTTCGCAGGCTCACTGCGCAGCGGCAAACGTGCAGCGGCGATCATGAGCTTGATCCAGTCGGCCAGGCTCAACGGGCATGAACCGTATGCCTATTTGAAGGACGTTCTTACGCGTCTGCCGACGCAGCGGGCGAGTGAAATTGACGAACTGCTGCCACACAGGTGGATGCCCATCTAACGGTGCAACCTCTGACGCGGCACCGTGGCTAGTCGACCAAGTTATCGGTATTGCCGTTGATCCGGACATAATAATTATCGAATTCCCCGCTTTCGACGAACACGAAACCATGGCGAGTGTAAAAACGATTTGAAGCGCTTTCCTTGAGAGCACCAACCTTAATGGGACGCCCTATTTCATCAGCCTCTCTGAAAATCTGAGTAAGAACCTCAGACCCGATTCCCGCTCCTTGAGCACGGGGTATCACATACAAATGGTCAAGCAGAAGCTCGCTCTGATGGTCTTTGATAACGACAAAACCGACCAGATCACCTGAGACCTCTATACGGCGCGTGCTGTTAGCGTCGAACCCACCAATAAATCGTTCGCGCGCACGAGCTGGGTTAAATCGTCCAAGCCGCTCAAGGCTCTCGCGCATGGCCTCAACCCTTATGGCTACCAGATCTTCCACGTCATTATTGGAAGCTGCGCATAAAACGACAGTGGAGTTTTGGTCAGCGGAGGCTGGCATAACAAGCACCCTAAATATGGCGATCAGTCATTATAGAGAACAGAATCGGCATAACCACTACTGCCTCGGCTCAATTGAAGTGACGGCTCCATATTGGCTTCGGGGGATGTGTTGGGTAGACGCTTACCAAGCATTGCGGGATTGGGTAGATGACTTGGCCGGACGCATACGATTTTTCCACCGTGGGCCAAGACGATTTCTGCCGCGATAAATAGGCCTAACCCGAGGCCTGCGGACGAACCTTTCTCCCTCGCCGCGTAGCTTGAATATCGCGCTTGCGGATTGAAAAGATGGGGTATTGCACTGGATGGAATAAGTTCGCCGCAATTCTTCACGCTAAAAACCGCGCAGTCGTCGTTCCGCGACAAGGTCACGCTGATAGGTTGCTCCAAATCCCCATGCCGAAGCGCATTGCCGATCAGGTTAGTAAAGACCTGCTCCATGCGTGCAGGATCGTACCTTCCGGATATATCCTCGCTTACGCTCATTATGATCAGTGCTTGAGGAAAACCGGTGAGTAACTCTTCTACAACAGAAGCACAAAGGGCACTTAGGTCAGCGTCCTCCGGATGTACGGGTATGCCGCTTCCGAGATTGCAACGGGCCAAGTCGAGCAAATCTTCTACCATCTGGTTGGCGCGGCGTGCACTTGCGCCAATCTGCAGGGTTAGCTTCCTGTCTCTGTCCGTCATATTTTTGCTTTCGCGAAGCAGGTCACTGGCCATCAACACTGCACCCAATGGTGAACGTAGGTCATGACCTAGCACCCCTAAGAAAGTTTTGCGGGTGGATTCGACTGCCTGCCCAAAGGTAGCAATCGACTCGACGAGCGCTTGGTCTATGGCTTCATTGAAGCGAATCATGTCCTGCACATCGTGCTCATCGTTCACCCCATTAGTGGCAAGCCAAAGCCTGAGTACACTGGATCGAAGAGCCCTATATTCTGAAACCATCTGATCCATGGAGAATCCTGCCACGAATCGTGGTCATCGCATGAATCTGAGACGGTGCATCCTCTTCCGTCACTGAGCCATGACCATGCGACTTTGTGATCTGCTTTCGCTCGGACTGATACGTTTGCATATCCTGAGCTACAGTCGTCAGTATTTGCTCTGCATGATTGCTCAGCCCCTTGGCATCAATCGCAGGCATCGCGGTTTCCACAGATCGGGCAAAACTCTCCCAATGTCACAATATTTTCTCGATGTGCTTAAGGATGAACTCGTGCAGTCTCATCGTTGTCCTTGGATAGCTGGAAAAATGCAATACCGATGCTATCTTGCGCCTCAAGCCTAGCCTCAAAGTCGGTAGTGGTATAGCCGGTCAGAACTTGATAGTGGTTTCACACCGCATTCGATACTCACAAGAGTTTCATCGTGTCGCTAAATGTACTCCTGGTCGAGGACGATATATTCTTACTCTCAGTAATGGCGGAGGCGGTAGCAATCCTCGGTCATGTGGTCACCGAATGCGCTAGTGACGATCAAGCGCTGATAGCGCTGGAGGGAATGGAACCGTTTTCCTTGGTGATCACTGACGTTCGCATGCCGGGCAGGCCTGATGGCCTGGCTTTGTCTAAAGCGACTTGGTTTCGGTGGCCTGAACTGCCAGTAATCATCATGTCTGCAAACACCGTGGTATCGCCCGACTTGCTCCTTTCTAATGCGAAATTCCTCACGAAACCTGTGCATCTCTTGTCTCTGCACCAGGCGAATGCTGAGGGCTGATTAGCAAGGTGAATTGCTCGGACGCTTACGGATCAAACTTCAAACCCAAACAACCGCGCCGGGTTGTCGACCAGAATCCGGTGACGCAATACGTCATCCGACACCCAACTCGCCATCAAGTTAAGCAATTGCAGGTTATTCGGCACTGGAGTTTCCCCGGCTTGGGCGGCGGGGTGAGGCCAGTTCGAGCCCCACAGTACCCGTTCCGGCGCCGAGGCGATGTAGCCGCGGGCCACGACTGAAGTATCGGGGAAATCGGGCGCACCGATGCGAGTATTCATGTAGGCGCCCGACACCTTCACCCAGACATGGCCTGCGTCGAGCAGACGCCGCACCGTATGATATACCGGCGCGCCCTGCCCCTGCGGCTGCGGCACATGGCCCATGTGGTCGATCACCACCCCCACCGGCAACTTCAACAGCACCGGCTCAAGAGCGACCAAGTGCGCGGGTGGCATGTAGAACTGCATATGCCAGCCCAGACCTCGAATGCGTTCGGCTAGGGGCTGGATGTCTTGAGGTTTTACCGGGTTGGTACGCCCAAATAGCACGCGGATACCGCGCATGCCGCGGGCATTAAGGTGTCGGAGTTCGGCGTCAGTCACGCTTAGGTCGACTACCGCAATCCCTCGGGCGCTGGAACCAAACTGGATGAGAGCATCGACCGGGCTATGGTTGTCGGTGCCATAGGCCGAAGGGGTAACCACCACATTGCGAGCCGTGCCTAGGCGCTTTTGCAGGTGCCGGTAATCGGCAACCGTGGCCAGTGGCGGGGTGAGCATGGCGTTGGGCGCGACTGGGAAGCGCGGTCATAGATATGATGGTGGCAGTCACAGGCGCCTGTGGGCACATTGAAGACAGGGTATTCGTGTTCACACATTGCGCCTAAGACGTCGTTGCAGGCCGGCGTGGCCATGGCACCGAGCAGTTTGCGGCGGCGTAGCCCACGGGGAGGAAATGGCATCGTATACATCTTATCATTGTTATTGAGGGGAACATTCAGCGTTCAAGCGCACGGTATAGCTTCGCAGCCACGTGCCGATAGCCAGCACCAGCACGGCACCCCTGGGTTCCAGCCAACTGGCGGTCGCTCACCCCAGCGATGCTGCACCGGCGGTGACCAACTACGTAAACGCTCTATCAGGCGAAGTATCACCGGGCGGTAGAAAAGAATCAGAGGATGCTCCAAGGCACGACTAGCTCTGCCAGCACGGCACAAGTAGGCCAATGGGCAGTCGCCATAAGCCCCCAAAGGTCAGGAAAGAACGGCCGGGTATACGCATGCACTGGCAGCCGGCGGGTTACCGCCGAGAAAACCGAGCACGTTGCGCACCGCGCCTTCCGCCATGGCAGCGAGCGCAGCAGGTGTGCAGCCGCCCACATGCGGGGTAAGCACTACATTATTCAGCGCCAGCAATGGGTTGCTCACAGTCAGAGGCTCTTCCGTGGTGGTGTCGAGCCCTGCGGCATATAATGCGCCACTACGCAGAGCGGCCACTAATGCCAGCTCATCGACCACCTCGCCGCGAGCGGTGTTGCTCAACACTGCACCGTTTGGCATCGCGGCTAGCTCTGCGGCGCCAATCAAGTGATAGGTTTGTGTAGTCAGGGGAATATGCAACGACAGCACCTGACTGCGAGCCAACAGCGGCGGCAAGCTCGCCGTGCGCTGGGCACCGTCCAGATCAACGCCTTCGGGTAGGAACGGATCGTATACCCAGCAGTGCATGCCCAGTGCCTGGCAGGCCTGCCAGAGTTTGCGTGCCACTTGGCCAAAGCCGACTAGGCCCAGGGTGCGCCCGCTTAGCTCGAGGCCATCCTGGGAGCGGGACCAGCGCGCAGCTCGGCGTCCATCCAGGTTATTCGCCGCGAAACAGCCAGCAGCCCCAAGACCATTTCCGCGACGGACTGCGCATTGGCACCTGGGGTGACGTACACCGGAATGCCGCGGTCAGTGGCGGCTTCCACAGCGATATTACTCACGCCCACGCCGTGCTTGCTGATCACCTTGAGCTGGGTAGCAGCGGCAATGGCAGTACAGGTAAGGGTCTGGATGCGCGAGATAATCGCGTCGACCGGTTCCCTAGCCAACACGCGTTCGATTGCGGCACTGCTCTGGCCCTGGGGGATGTAGATCGACCGATGGCCACCAGCGTCGAGCAACTCACGACCGTCTTGCGCCAGGGTGGGCGCCGTGACGAGAATGGTATAGGACATGAACATACTCCAGCTTCTGTGCAATGGCTGGCAGTATCGCGACTCCAATCATTCGATTCTATTATCGTTTTTTCATCCAATCTTTCTTTTAAGGAAACGTTTGCAACGATCCTGACAGTAACTTCATGAAGTTCAGTGTGGCTGGCGACAGATACGCATCGACTCGGTGCAGGATACCAAAGCGCCGGCGCAGAGTCAGTGGGTCCCCGTGCAACTGCACTTCCAGCAGCCCATAAGCACGGCCGAAGGTCATCAAGTTATGCCGCGAAACAAAGCTCAGCAAACCAGTCTCGGCGATCAGCAGCGGCGCCGCGGCGATGGAGTTGGTGACTATGGCCACCGCTGGCACCGGGTAGCCGCAGCGGGTAAAAGCCGCATCGAGCCATTGCCGAGTGGTAACCGTAGGCGGTGATAACAGCCAGCGGTGGGCGCTAAATTCAGCTAGCGGTACCAAGTGCCCAGCCAACAAGTGGTCGCGGTGGGCGACAACCACAACTTCATCACCGCTGACTTCACGCTCGAGCAACTCCTCATCGCCTTCTCCCAACGGGCCCACCACGATGTCCAGTTGGCCCCTACGTAGTTGCTCGCGCAACACATCATTCATGCCAATCTGCAACTCGATCACAACCGCCGGAGCCTCCCGCTGCAGGGCGCTGCATGCCGCCGGTAATAGGTAATCGACGCTGGTGGCGGCGGCGCCCACCCGCACAGTGCCGCTCAGGCCCTATCCCAGTGTGGAGGTTTGCCGCTGCGCTTGGTCGAGCAGGCGCTCTACCTCAATTGCGTGTGCCAGCAACAACTGTCCGGCCTCGCTCAGGAGGATTCCACGCCCCATGCGCAGGAATAGCTGGGCAGCGTACTGGTCTTCGAGCCGGTCAATACACTTGGACAGTGCCGAGGGTGAAATATGGAGTGCCTCCGCGGCGCGGCCTAGATGGCCGAGTTGAGCCACCTTGATAAAGACGCACTGGAACCACCTGTGGCTGCTGAGGGTTCGTACAGTGTACTGACCTATCACCCGCCGCGCGCCGAGTACGCGTCTGAGCAGTTTCTGTAGTGGTCTACCATCCTTAAGTCAATTGGTTTTTCCATTTTCTCCCCTTCCGGTACGTGTCAAAGTAACGTGGCGTAAAGCCGGAACCTTAAGTGGCCGTGACCGCAGCAATGGATAGAATTGCCGCGCGACAGCGCGGCGTCGAAGACGGGGCGGCACCGCTTGTGGCAAAGCCTGTGGGAACAGCCGGTCGACGCTAGATTGCTCGTGATCTTTAAAAGACCGCGAGCAAGCTCGCGCCAAAACGCCTACACGCTTTTGATCTAAAGGGCCCCCTTAAACCACGCTGGCCGAACGCAGGTTTTGCGCAGTGGCTAACCCTGCAGGACGCCGGGTTAGCCGCGACACGGCCCGGGATGGCCGATCGCGGCGGGCCCAAGGAGCAAGGCCTATGGTGAGGGCATGCCGAGCCACAGCGAGGCACCGAGTGGTAGGGGCATAAAGCGTTTGGCCACTTTGCGCTTTTCAAAGTGGCACGGCGTAAGGCCGGAACCTTAAGTGGCCGTTACCGCAGTAATGGATATGTTGGCTGCGCGACAGCTCGCCCCAAATGTGCGCCCGAGACGACATATCGAGAAAGAAACGAGGGGCTGTCGGGGCCTAAAATATAAGTATAAACCACATAAATGCTTATAAATAACTTATATTATTGCCTATGAACTCAATCCACTGGGGTGGGCAACTACCGAGTCCTGTTTGATTGAGACAGCACGATCAAAGTGGTCAGCATTCAAGAGGTAAAGAAACGCGATGAACGCACCTACTGACATTCAAATCATCAACGGACCTGACGGCAAGCCTGCATTCGTCGTTATTCCTTACGAACAGTACGTCACACAGCATTGCACCGGTGATCTGATCCCGCACGACGTGGTCAGCCGCATCGTGGACGGTGCGACACCTATCCGCGCCTGGCGCGAACACCTGGACCTGACCCAGGATGAAGTGGCCAAGCGTTTGGGCATTTCCCAACCGGCTTACGCCCAACAGGAAACCGTCTCGAAACCCCGAAAGGCCACCCGCGAGAAAATCGCGGCGGCCTTCGGAATCAACGCTGACCAGTTAGAAGTGTAAAACCGAGTCGCCTGTATCGCGGGCAATCCCCACAAGAACATCGCGCCCGCAGGGTTGGGTCTATTGATCAGTCTTCTTGCAGGTTTCCTCGCAATGTTGTGCTGCTGTAGCGCTCGCGCAAACGGCCGCGACGCTGGAGTTCTGGCGATACCAGGTCGGCAAACTCTTCAAAGCAACCCGGTGTGTAGGTGGCCGCAAGCATAAAGCCATCAGCACCGCCGTCGTCCATGTAGTGCTCGATCTGGTCGGCAATGTCCGTCGCCGTGCCAACCGCCACGGGCATGCCCATGCCCATCGCGTAGATCAACGCCGCTTCACGTACCGTCACCGGGGCGCCGCCCTTGGCGTAGATGATCGATTCGAACAAGCCCTGGATACCGGGGATGGCAATGTCCTGCACGATGTCATCCAGCGAATACTTGGAAAAATCCGGGCCGAAATGCCCGGAAATCCAGGCCAACGCGCCTTCCAGCGGGATGTTGGCTTTGAGTTGTTCGTACTTGTCCTCGGCTTCGCTGCGCGTCCCGCCCACCACGGTTTGCAAGCCGTAAATCAGTTTGACGCCCTTGGCCGAACGCCCGAATTTACCTTCACGTTCGCGCATGTCGTCGTGGTATTGGCGCATACGTTGCACGTTGGGATGCACAGCAAAAATAGCCTCGGCATGCTCGGCCGCAAAGTCCCGCCCGCGATCCGAGGACCCCGCTTGCCACAGCACCGGCCGACCCTGCGGCGAAGGGCTGACAAAGGGCCGCGCACGGGAACTGAAGTAGCGCCCCTGGTGAATCACTTCCTTGATTTTTGAAGGGTCGGCGTAAACGCCGCTGGCCTTGTCCGCAATGATCGCGCCGGGTTCCCAGGCGTCCCAGTACTTGTAGCAAAGCTCCAGGTACTCCTGCATTTTCTCGTAGCGATCTTCGCGCTGGCTCATGTCCGCGCCGTAAGCGTCCCACTCACTTTTCGAGTAGGAGCTGACCACGTTCCACGCCACGCGCCCTTCAGAAAGGTGATCCAGGCTCGACAGCCGACGGACCAGCGAGTACGGGTGTTCGAACGCGGTGGACAGCGTTACGCCGATGCCCAGATGACGGGTCGCCCGCGCCATGATTGGCACCAGCGTCGAGGGCTCGTGCGTCGGGAATTGCACCGCGTATTTCACGGTGGCATCCGAGCTGCCTTCGTAGTTGTTGTACGGTGCCAGCTCATCGGCGATAAACGCGCCGGTGAAAAAACCGCGCTCCATCGTCCGCGCCATGTGCTCCCAATAGGCGGGCGTGCGCCAGTCCCAGTTGACCTTGTCCTGATCATGACGCCACATCCCGGTGGCGTGGCTGTTCACCCCGTGCTGGATAAAGCCCAGCAATTGGGCTTTGCGTTTTACGTAGGGCATTGTTTTAAACCTTAAATGACATAATGGACGACCGCTCAAGTGCTCACTCATTCCTTGAGCAACGCCCGCTGACGCTCACGTTCACGCACCAGCGGGATCACCTCGCGACCGAAATCCTGCAGTTCATCGTCGTAATGCAGGAACCCCACCAGCACCATGTCCACACCTACGGCATGCAACGCGTCAATGCGCTCGGCGATCTGTTCGGGCGTGCCGATCAGGCCGGTCTTGAAGCCATCGTTGAACTGGATCAGGTCCTCGAAACTGGAGTCGACCCACATGCCTTTTTTGTCGGCCGTCGACTGACCCGCCTGATGGATGTTGCGGCGGAATCGCTCAACCACTTCGGTGTCGGCATTTTCGATGATCGACCCCAGCACCTGCCGCGCTTCTTCTTCCGTCGGCCGGGCGATGACGAATGCGTTGACCGCAAACTGCACCGTGCGCCCTTGCTCGGAGGCCAGAGCACGCACATGCGCCACGTGCTCCGCAATGGACGACAACGTGGCACCGTTCATAAAGTAGTAATCGCTGTGCCGGGCGGCCATCTGCCGCGCCGCCTCGGAATTGCCGCCCTGAAACACAGGAATCGCCCCTTCCCGGGTGGGTTTGGGGTGAAAGTCGGCATCGCGAATGCGAAAGAAGTCGCCCGCAAAGTTCGCATTGCCTTCAGCCCATGTCGCCCGCAACACCTGAATAAACTCTTCGGTGCGACGGTAACGCTCGCTGTGCTCAAGCCAGGGTTCACCGAGGGCGGTGTATTCGTCTTTTAACCAGCCGCTGACCACGTTGATCGCCGCACGCCCCTGGCTGATTTCGTCGAGGGTGATCAGTTGTTTGGCCACCACGGCCGGATGGGCCAGACCCGTCGCGACCGCCACGATGGGCACCAGGGTTTCGGTGGTGGCGGCAATACCGGCGGCCATCACCATTGAGTCGTAAGTCCCTTCGTTACCTTCCAGCGATGAAACAAACCGCGTCGCCAGCAAGGTGTATTTGAAGCCGTTTTGCTCGGCGATGCGTGCATAGCGCTGGTTGGCCGCAAAGCTTGCGCCGGTGCGGTTGGCGATGCGCGTGGCCACCAGCGAGGTGCCCAGGTTCGGGGCCCAGTATCCGAATTCGATCGTCATGGTCAGCCCGCATCCGCCGAGTGCTGCTCGATGATAAACGCGGTGATCACGCCCACAGCCGCCGCGAGGCCGGCAAAGGGCACCAGGTACCAAAAGATCGGGGCGACCGTGAGCAGGTAAATCAGCACGATTGAGCCGATGATGCTGTTGAGCACCTTGAAGTTGATGCGCGTGTAAGACGCCCAATCGTAGGACTCTTCAGCGGTGCTATCGATTTCCCGCGAGGCACGCTGGATACCGTCGTACACGTAATACAGATAAACCACCGAGATCAGCACGGCGAGAAGCGCCGCGACTATGGCGTAGATCATGAGAATGGACTCCGAAGGGCTCAGGAAGCGCTACTGATGCGCTGGTCAACGTAGTTATTGGCTTCCAGTTGCCGGGCGTAGGCCTGGAAATCGAAGTGGCGCTTGCTGAGCAGCCCGAGGGTGATTGGCACAATCGCACTGACGCCGGTGATGGTCAGGATGCCCGCCAGTTCGCCATAGAAGTAACGCACGGTCATACCGATGACCACCGCCAGAATGATCCCCCAACTGAAGCCCGCCGCCGTGGTACGACGCCAGGTGATGGCCAGCAGCAGCGGCACCAGAATCGAGGCGTTAAGCGATTGCGCCAACAGCACCAGGCTGACGAAGTCCCACCCGGACATTACGATGATCCCGGCGACGATGCCGAACAGCACAATGCTCAATTTGGTCAGGGTAAACAGGGCCTTGCCGCCCAGGCGTGGGAACAGCGGCATCAGCACGTTGACCGACACCAGTGAGGAAATGGCCGAAAATGCACCATCGATACTTGAGTAACTGCAATTGAGCACCACAAACACGTACAGCGCGACAATCACCGCTGGCAAACCGATATGGGAAATGATGTACGGCCCGATAGAGGCCGAGTCACCGCCGATGTCCGCCAGGCTGACGCCGTAGCCCAGACCGATCAGGCCCAGAATGCCCGCGATGATCGGGATCGGATAAAACAGCGCGCCGCCCCAGATAAAGGTGCGCGACAGGTGACGAGGCTTCACCGCCCAGGCTTTCTGCCAGAAGCTCTGGTCCGACACTGAGGCACCCAACAAGCCCAGCGCCAGCGTCAGGCCGAACGCCGCAGCGGCTTCATGGTTGAAAATGCTCAGGTATTCGGGGTTCTTCTTGGCCAGCGAATCGAACACCCACTCCGGACCACCGATGGTTGCCAGGGCGAACAGCACGATCACGGCCAGCGGCACCAGAATCAGCAAGGTGTTGATGGTGCCGGTGATGGCAGAGGTCCAGAGACCGCCCAGATACGAATACACCGTCACGATCACCAGCACCACGGCCAGCACCGCTGCGGGTTTGAGGTCGAACACCGCGCTGGTGACCAGGACCGTGCCCTTGAGGTTGATGAGGATCGAAAACAGCAGCGCCAGCAGCATGATGACGGTGGCAATGGCCGCCGCAAAACCGGACGACAACCGACTGCGAATATAGTCAGGAATGGTGTAGCCGTTGGGCACCACTTTGCGCAGGCGCAAGGCCAAAGGTGCAAGCAAAATAATGGCAATCCCGTTAGGGATGGTGAACCACAAGAGCCCGGAAAGGCCCCAGGTGTAAGCAGACGCTGCCGACATCACGATGGCCATTGACCAGGTCCATACCGCAATGACCGCCCCCACGCTGAAACCCAATCCGACCTTACGGTTGGCGATAATGTAATCCTTGGTGTTGCGCACCAGTTTCAAACGAACGGTGATCGCAATAATAGTCAGGAATATCCCTAATCCGACAATAAGCGCCCACCCGAGGGTGGGTGAAAGAAATTGAGTTTCCTGAAGCATGATGTTTACTCAGTAGCGCCCCAACGAAGTTCCGAAGTGTGGAACAGTGAGCGGCAAGTATGCTCAGCGCGAACATCACCTCAAAGTAACGTTTAAGACTATCGTTATATAGATTTATAAAGATGAAACTACAATGGCACACTATTTATGAGGGGACTTTTAACCACCCCATTTTAAAAACAAACAGGCACGCGCCTAGCGTCAGTCAGAGCACTGAATACCTATAAACCCCATGTATTTATAAATGAATGCGCGCTACAGGCGCCGCCGCATGACGACCGCTGGCTCGCGATTTTTTGATCACTTAAAAGATCGCGAGCAAGCTCGCTCCTACATATTTTTCCAGTTAATAACCGGCAAGGTCGCAGCCGGATCCACTCGTCAATATTTCACGTTTTACATCATTGGGGGCGCTGTGTACCTCATTCTCACTGGCCTGTCCGGTCGGCTTTTCCACATGGCTGAGGCTCGCGTGCGTCGCACGCGGCAACGCAGCCCAGTCTAGTTCGAGTCGGGAGTGCCACTTATGATCGATTTTCCGTTCCTCGCAGACACCATGCTCAAGCTTTTGGCAGCGTTACCCACAACGCTGACGCTATTTTTCAGCTCATTGGTGATCGGCCTGACCCTGTCCGTAGGCATTGTCAGCCTGCGGGTCAGTCGCTGGTGGTTTTTCAGCTACCCAGCGCGGTTCTACATCATGTTGTTTCGCGGTACGCCGCTGCTGATTCAAATGTTCCTGATTTACTACGGACTCGGCCAGTTCCCGGCCATTCGCGATAGCTTCGCCGGGGTACTGCTCCGGTCGCCCTATGGCTGCGCGGTGGTTTCACTGGCCTTGTGTACCGCCGGTTACACCGCCGAAATCATTCGCGGTGGGCTTCTCAGCGTGCCACAGGGGCAGATCGAGGCGGGCAAGGCCGTGGGCATGTCGCCCTGGGAACTGCTGCGCCGGATCATTGCGCCGGTCACTCTGCGCCAAGCCCTGCCGGCCTACTCCACCGAGGCCATTTTGCTGGTCAAGTCCACGGCGCTGGCCAGCCTGGTGACTGTCTGGGACCTCACTGGCGTCGCGCAACAGATCATCCAGCGCACCTATCGCACGATGGAAGTGTTTATTTGCGCGGCCTTGATCTACCTGGTGCTGAATTTCCTGGTCGTTCGTGCTGTCGCCTGGCTCGAGTATCGCCTCTCGCCGCACTTGCGTGAGCGACCAGTTGACGTTGTCAAAAAAGCCAGCCCCTCGCTGCCTACCCATCCCTGATTCGATACGGAGTATGCCATGAGCACTCAGCCCGCTTCAGCCTTGTCGGTAACTAACATTCAGAAGTCCTTCGGCAGCGCACATGTCCTCAAGGGTATTTCGCTGGAAGCCCACAAGGGCGACGTGATCTCGATCCTCGGTGCCAGTGGATCCGGTAAAAGTACCTTCCTTCGTTACATCAACCTACTGGAAACGCCTGATCAAGGTATCATCAGCGTCAATGGTGAAGTGATTGAAATGAAGCAGCATGCCGACGGCCGCCAGACCCCGAGCAACAGCCGCCAGGTTGAACGCATGCGTAGTTGCCTGGGTATGGTGTTCCAGAGCTTCAACCTCTGGTCGCACATGACCGTGCTGCAAAACGTCATTGAAGGCCCGATACGGGTTCTCAAACGCTCCCGTGCCGAATGCATTGAGGAAGCAGAAGCCCTGCTACACAAGGTAGGCTTGTACGATCGCCGCGACTATTACCCCGCGCACCTGTCGGGTGGCCAGCAGCAGAGCGTAGCGATACCGCGTGCGCTGGCGATGAATCCACAAGTCATGTTGTTCGACGAACCGACCTCGGCACTTGACCCTGAACTGGTTGGCGAGGTGCTGCGGGTGATGCGCTCTCTGGCCGAAGAAGGCCGCACCATGCTTGTGGTCACACACGAGATGGGCTTTGCCCGGCACGTGTCAAATCGGGTGGTGTTCATGCACGGTGGCCTGATCGATGTCCAGGGCACGCCAGCAGAACTATTCGAAGGTTTGCCCACCGAACGCTTTCGGCAATTTGTCTCAAGTCACAACGATAGAAGTGCCGAGTAAGCATTACCCAAGATGCGCGTCTTGGAGCGCACTATGTTTCGGTGGCGTCCATTTACTGTTCAAAAACACCAGCGTGGGCGTCACTGCACCTATTTGGGAAAACACCGTCTCCGATTGGCAATGGGTAACTAACGTCAGTCTTTATGGCGTCGCTTGGGGCGTGAAAGCCTTCACTCCGATCATGCTCAACCAGGGCGAGGGACGCATCGTCAATATCGCCTTCGCGGCTGGCTAGATGTACTCGGCCGGCAGTGGCATTTACAACGCCACTAGAGCGGTGGTGGCGCTCTCGGAGAGCTTGGCCAATGACCTGAAAATGGTCGAGAGCGTTGTCGATGTCAGCGTGCTCTCACCCACTTTTTCCCTGACCGGCATCATTGAGGCCGAGCGCAATCGCCTGGCGAAATTCGCCGACGCTTGCGCCGACAGCGAGATGAAGCGGCAGTACGAGGAGCGTGTGAGGCGACCCGTGGAAGTCGGCAAGATTTCTGCTCGCGAAATCGCCGAAATCACCCTGAAGGGGTGGAGGAAAATCGCTTCTAACTCCTTCCCCAAGCCTGGGTGCCGGGCGCGATATCCCTTCGCAGCAAACAGGCGCAGGAGGACATTACAGCCTTTAATCCCCAGTCTTAACCAAACCTGACATCAACCATTCCAATAATTGATGCTTTTTTTAGGATAGCCCATCCCGCATTTAGTAGCTTATCAAGCCACTGCCCAAAGTCTATAAATACTGGACTGAAAAAGGAGATAACATTGAAAAAGACCATGCTGATAACAGGTAGCTCATCGGGTGTTGGCGAAGCCACAGCCAAACTGTTCGCTGAACGCGGATTTAATGTTGTCGCAACGATGAGAAATCCTGAAACGTCCAAAAGCTTGGACACCACTCCAAACTTGATCAAAGAAAGACTCGATATGGAAGACACTGAAAGTATCGACTATGCCATTAAAGTAGCAGTTGAAAAATTTGGGGGCATTGACCTGGTAATCAACAATGCTGGCTACGGGCAATATGGGGTGTTCGAGGGTACCCCTATTGAGAAAATCCGTAAAAACTTTGATGTGAATGTTTTTGGCTATATGAATGTGATGCAGCGAATCATTCCAATCTTCCGACAACAGGGGGGCGGAATAATTTTAAATATTGGGTCTTGTGGCGGGATTTTGGCTTGCCTCTTAGTTCGAGTTACATTTCAACAAAATTCGCATTAGAGGGCTTTATCGAATCAGTCGCCTACGAGTTAGCCTCTCAGCATATCATCACAAAACTTTTTGAGCCGGGTGGGATTATTACACCGTTCCATGCACGCGCCGCAGAGGAAAACACAGGCAACGGCGGAGTGCCAAGTTAAGACTTCTTCATCTGCGCCACAAATGCTTCGATGGAAAAGTTAGCTGCTGGCGCGGCTACGCCGGAAACAGTGGCGAAAAATATCTTCGAGGCCGCCACTGACGGAACTGATAGGCTGCGCTACTGCTTCCCTTATGGCGTTGAGCATCTGGTCAAAGCACGGCGAGAGCTGAACGACGAAAATTATGAGGTTTTCGTTCGTTCGCAGTTTCCGAATGCCTGAAAGAGCTACTCCCAATACCCCTGCTCCTCACGTAAAACGTCAATGAGAGCACGCAGCCCGAAGGGCACCAACCGGTGCCCTGGGTAATATAGGGCCAAGCCGGAAAAAGGCAGTGACCATGCGTTAAGGCATGGTACTAGCTCGCCCTTTTTCCAGCTCAGCTTTGATGCTCCAGTCATTTACGTAAGCGATGCCGGTACCACATTTTGCGGCCTTAATAGCTACGCTCAGTTCATTGACGATGACATTGCCCCCAGGTTTAATCACCGTGTGGATTCCGCTGCGCATAAATTCCCAGTTGTAAATTTGCCCACTGGAAAATCGGTAGGCAATACAATTATGGTTGTTCAGTTCATCTAGCGTCTGAGGTTCACCATGCTGCGCAAGGTATCCTGGAGAGGCTACAACCATGGGGCGAAACTCTGCTGGCCCGAACGGAACGGCAATCATATCTTTAGGACGCTGTCCACTAGTCGAATACCGGCATCCATGCCTTCCCCAACAATATCTACTAATTGCTCTTGGACGACTAATTCAAGCTGTACTTCCGGAAAACGTGCTAAAAAAACGAACTAAAAGCGGGATAAAATGCAATCCTGGACGCCACTTCAGATGTACTGATACGCAGCTTTCCTTTTGGCGAGTCACGAAACTCGTTCGCATTTTCTACGGCCTGCTCAATTTCTTGTATTGCGGGACTTATGCGCTGAAGAAATGACTTTCCTGCATCGAAATCGACACACTTCGAGTGGTACGGTTAAACAAGCGAACGCCTATCTGAGTCTCCAGGGCTGCAATAGCATGACTCAGTGCAGAGCTCGAAACCTCTAGTTCGTCGGCAGCTTTTCGAAAGCTTCGATGGGTACTAACCGCCATCACGGCATAAAGATCAAATAATGTAGTTTTTGGAACTTTCATTTTTATCAACTTTATTAAACGTAGTTAAGTACTGGAAAAAACATACTGAAAAATGCAGGTTTATGCCTTAGCTGGTTCGCTCATTGAACAGCGTGCGTTAAAAATCTGCGACTCCTGCAAAGACGGTCAGAACCATCCGCCCTGCGGGTGAAGGTAGTGTCATCCCCACAAAAGTGACCATCTTAGGTGATCTCCCTCCGGTCTTCGGTAGGCTGTAGTCAAAACCCAGGGCCGGACTTTTCACCTGGTGGCAGTTGACAAACTTGCGCAGACTCAAGCACGGCTTCAAGTGTGTCATATCGCATAATCGAGTGCTTCGACTAGCCAATTATCTCTGTGCCCAACACATTCTCAGGGAAAACGTAGCGCACAATCGTGAGGAGTGGGCCTGTCAGAGGGTAAAAGATTCGGTAAGACCTGTCCTTTGACTTAGCTCCGTGCAACGGCTGGAAAACGCCGGGACGCAGTACGTGCACTCGTTCATATGGAAGTCGTAGCGACTTGTCCTCCGTCATGCCGCGCCCCCGTACTCACTTTGTTGAACTTTGCTCGGTGCTGTCGGCACCTGCCCCCTAAATGTAAACGAACGTCGCTTTGGGATTGAGCTTGCAACGGCCAGCGCCAAGCACAGAGTCATGTTCGTATATTGCTCCTTCTTCTAACCAGCCGCCGAGACGCCAAGGCAAAAAAGCACGTATCGACATCACGCAAGTCATCGTCGCCCAATGTGTGCGGGGCGGAGAAATCTGGGCTAATCACTTGTTCAAGTTTGGCATGCGAACGTCCAGACGTGTTCGGCTGATCGAACGAACAGACTCGACATCCTGCGCGACTAAACATTCGCGCAGGATGCCGCTCCCGGCCATGCCAGGGGTTTCAAATATCAATAGTTTCACACGCCTTACTCCGACAGCCACTTGGGTGATTCCGCGTCAAAATCTTCAGCGGGAGTGATCGGCTTCCAGCATTGCATCGTCTCGATGCGTACCCTTACTTCGGCTTCGACGGCCTGAAAGGCGTCTGATCCGTACAGCAGCCGCGCAGGCAATGTTCTACGTGAAACAGGCGCCACGATCAGTTTCGCAATGCGTTCAGGCACGGCCGTCGAGACTTGGTAATACAGATTAAGAGTTTGCCTCCTTGCTACTTGAAAACGGGTACAGACGCAGAATCGTGGGGCTTTTTCAGGTACTCCCGCAGCCGAACACCAATTTCGGCAATCTTAGCCTCCCCTGCACGCAAAGCTTGCGGGTTGGTAGGTACGGAGTAGTTGCCCAGAGCGAGGTCGTACGGGTGAGGTGCCGCGGAACCGATCACGAAAACCGTGTCTTTTTGTGCAGCCTTCAGCGTAACGGCACCGCTACCTGACTCGAAGATAACCATTTCTCCCGCGGTGACTATCCCAGGCGCGGAAAGAGCGCCTCGACCGACACTCAACCACAATGATTCGTGCCCATCGGGCGGCACATAGTTCCAGGATTCTCCAGCACGTAGCGTGACCAGCAGGTAGTTCATTCCTGCTGGCGCGCGGACCGGGCTATGGACACCTTCGTACGCGCCAAGAATCACGCGCGCCGGCCCCACTTCTGGCATCACGCTTGCTTCTAGGTATTGACTGTCGACGCTGGCGTTTTCCAACTCGGGTGGTAGAGCCACCCAAAGCTGAAAGCCTTGAATCCGTTTCGAAGTACCTACCGACATTTCTTTCCCGTGCCAGACTCCGCCTCCCGCACGCATCCATTCGACACCACCGTAGTCGATCATCCCTGTGCCCGATCCGGCATCGTCGAAGCTCAAATTTCCTTCGGTAATAAGGGTGACGGTGGCGATCCCCGAATGTGGGTGCATTGGCATGCCATGAATGAACGAACTTTCACCTTCAAACAGATCAAGGAAGACAAAAGGCTTGATCAGGTGGCCCAGATCGGAAGGACTCATCAGTCGGACAATCGGGCCATGCCCACTACCGGTGGTGCGGTAGCTGATTGCGTAGCGCCGATTGGATTCGGTGAATGCAGAGCAAAAATATTAGAAGCATGAGCCGCGGGTGTTCCTACTTTTGCAGGGCCGAGAGCGCACGTTTTGGCTGCGTTATGCAACGTGCATGTGCGTGGGGTGAGCCGAGTCTCATGGCGGCAGCGCTCGACTTTTACCGCAAAAAAGGGACTGAGCTTTTCGGTGTTCACTCAACGCTGAACCGGCATACCAGGTTTCTCGACTACTCGGCCTTTCGAAAGGCTTAAAAGAGCATGATTTCGACCTGTCGGAGCTGAATAGTAATCCGACAGGCGTCAGCATTTACCTGTGTTTTCCCGCAATGCATATCGAGATCGGCAGACGCTGGATGCGGATTTTCATCAATCAACTGCTCGACAAGATGGAGCGGGAAAAGCGATCCCGCCTGCACCGGTGCAGACCTGTCTCGATGGAGTTCAAATATGAGTTGAAGCGACAAATCCTTGTCGCTTCCCTCCTGCCAAATTATTTGGACCGGTGGTAGCCGAGATGACCGTTCGCATTTTTCGCGCATGTGCAGCAAGCGGCAGAGATATTCTCCGTGTCGGTGAAGATCCAGTTCGTCTCGATGACCGTGGAACGATCAATTTCGGTCCGTTTCTTTGGCACGATCACCAACCTACGGCCTTCGTGCTCCGTGGACTCAGTTAGTTCCTCATCCTCAGTAACTTCGAAGTGTTTGTGGATGAGGAATACGCCAAAACGCTTGAGTGCGCCATAACGGGCAAGGACATCGCGGATCTCGCGAAAACACTCGGCGTCATTTTCTTCAGAAAAGGGAACAAGGTCAGGGTTCCCCATATAGGGAATGTCGCCCCACTGCATCGCCTGGATCTGCACAGTCGTCATACCGAACTCCTTAATTTAAAGAGAGCGTGATGCGTTGCGCGTGTCGGGATTACTGTACTCCGGTGACGAACATCAGCATCACAGGGAGAGGTTCGTTCGCGGAGCGAAAGTGACGTTTCGAAAACAAACCTCTGATGGCTTTATGCATTAGAAGTCCCAAAAGAGTCAATCGCTACCGAGAATCTGCACGCATCCCGGTGCGGGCAGCCCCACACTCCAGTAAATCAGCCTCCTGACCGGCAAGTCGGAGCAGGTGCTGGCGGTCCCGGCCTGGCCGCCTGGACACCTTGCTGCAAGACCTCATCAAGACCGTTGGCACGCTGGAGCGCCGGGAGATAGGGCTGCGCCTCTTAGTAGCAGTTTCCAATCGCCATAGTTCAAATCAATCCATTGACGTCAACATTGCGCTGTCACGCCATAGTTGCTGAGCAATATCCTCTCGGCGAGCAAGTTCCGAAGGTTCTGGCCATGTCAGTTGACCTCTGACCAACGACGCATACAAACGCTCTTTTGGCGGAACGATTTGCCCCAACGCCAGGTTGGCCAGGAACTCTCCAGCCTGAATGCGCATGCCTTCTGCGAAATAAGGACTCAGCGCCATGACCGGTCCCGGAAGCGCACCATGGGGCAAATTGCGTCCGAGGCCGGTGCCGGTGCCGGTGCCGGTGCCGGTGCCGGGGGTATAGCCCGGGTTGTAGGCGATAACCCGCAAACGCCGAGCCTTAACCTCGGATGAGGCGGCGAAGGCTCGAACCGTCAGTAAATTGCACAGCTTTGATGTGGCGTAGGCTCGAAATCCAGCCTCGAATGCCACGCCGCCATGTGCGCCTTTTTCAAGGTCCAGATAGGCCAGATGTTGAGCATCGACAAATGTAAATGGGGCGACTGGGCTGAACAATGGGTCATGGGTGTTGCTGGTGGTCATCACCACAATGGCATTTCGCGCCAATGACGGCGTAAGAAGACGCAGCAGCAGGTAGTGCCCCAGGTGATTGACCGCGAAAGTGATCTCGTAGCCGTCCACCGTAAGCGCCTCGGTCGGGAAGCTAAGCCCTGCATTGAGAACCAGGGAATTGATTTTTGTCTTGCCCAGCGTGTCGAGTACTTGCTTGGCGAATTGCCCGATACTGCACTGGTTCGCCAGGTCCAGTGGTACGTGGGTTTCCCGTCCGCCATTTATCAGCCGAGTATCCGGAGTCTCGCTCAACCGCTGCGCGGCCACCGCGCCCAGACCGAAATTCCCGCCGTTCATGCCGTTCATGATGATCGTATTCATGTTCAAAATACCTCGACCAGCACCACTTCGGTATCGTCAATGGCCTCGACAACCAGCAGCGCCTCTTCGGTCATGGCAACTCCGCTCCCCGTCTCCACTCTTTCGCCATTGACCTTCACTGCCCCGAGCGTTGGCACCAGGTAGGCCTGACGAGTCATCGAGCAAACAGTGCTCAAGCACTGACCGGCTTTTAGCGCCGCGCCCAGCACCCGGGCGTCAGCGCGGATGGGCAATGCGCTTTCATCGCCAGGCAACCCACTGGCCAACACGACCCATTGGCCGGCGCGATCAGCCTTTGGAAAAGGCCGTGAGCCCCAACGGGGTTCCCCGCCGCGATCGCGCGGCTGCAACCAGATCTGGAAGAGCCGTAACGGAATGCTTTCTGCATTGCGCTCTTCATGGCGGATGCCGGTGCCGGCGCTCATGACCTGTACGTCGCCGGCCACGGTGCGGCCCTCTCCGCCTGCGCTGTCTCGATGGGATACCGCGCCTTCCAGTACGTAACTGACGATCTCCATGCTTTGATGACCATGCATGGGAAAACCGCTGCCGGGCGCAATCTCGTCATCGTTCCAGACCACCAATGCCCCCAGCGGGCGGTGGACGGGATTGCCATCGGCAGTGACGTTGAAATGGTGCTTTGCCTTAAGCCAGCCGAAATCGCCACCGCCGAGATCGGCCCTGAATCGATGCTCTAACATCTCTCTATTCCTGAAAAAAGCGGCCGATTGCCGCGTTAAACAGCATAGTTTTGAAATGAAGGAAGATGAACAGGGTATAAAACAATGCTACGTTGTCGAAAATAGAACGATCAAATCATCGCGGAACAAGCCATGGAACCTTTGACGGATTTGAACAACATGTACTACTTCGCCAAGGTGGTGGATCACGGCGGATTCACTTCTGCGGCGGAGGCATTAGGGCTGCAAACGTCAAAGCTGAGCCGTCGAATCGGAGCACTGGAAACGGAATTGGGTGTACGCCTGCTCAATCGCAACTCGCGACGTGTCTCCCTGACCGATGCTGGTCGACTGTTTTACCAGCACTGTGTGGCCCTGGTGGAGGAAGCCCAGACTGCGAAGACGGCGATAGACCAGACACTGGTCTCTCCCAAGGGCCTTGTGCGGATTAGCTGCCCATTGGGTGTTTTGCAGATGGGGGCCAGCGCTATTCTTACGCAATATCTGGTTGATAATCCGTCGGTACGGATCATGCTCGATGCGACCAACCGGCGTGTTGACGTCATCGAGGAAGGACTGGACATCGCCTTGCGTGTACGCCTGCCACCACTGGAAGACTCCGATCTGACCGTGCTGCCTCTGCTGACCTCTCAACGCGTGTTGGTGGCAAGTCCGCAGTTGTTGGCCCAGCATGCAACACTTACTAACCTGAAAGACCTTGCATGTATGCCGACAGTGGCTATGGCCAACACGAATGAAAAATACCAGTGGCATTTCCTGGCACCTCAACCAGTCGTGTTTACCCACCACCCAAGGTTGACCACCGACGATCTTGAGACGCTGCGTGACGCTGCCCAAAAAGGAATAGGTATTGCGCAACTACCTTTGAGTTTGGTCCAGGAAGACTTGATGCAAGGCCGTCTCGTCCAGGTACTGCTCGATTACCCATCACCCAGTGGCAGTTTGCATGCTCTCTTTCCCTCCAGACGCGGCATGGTGCCCGCCGTACGCAGTCTATTGGATGCATTGCTGTCTGGATTCAATCGATAGATTCACCCCCTCCGGACAGCCTAAGATTAGTCGCGATCTACGTCAGATGAACGTGCGGTTGAGTAGTGTCGTCATCAGAGTCAGTAAACAAATGGGAGATAATTAGCCAAGTGCCATAATGCAGCTGCTGTCGCACAGGCGGTAACAGATTTAGTTACCCAAGACGGGATATCCGGTAGCAAATCGTTATAAAAACAGATTGTAGGCAACTGCAACTAACTATTGCATGATGCCTATTACGATTCCTCGGATGACCGCTCATCGAACGCTGCCTGTGCCAAAATTACTGCGTTCGAATAATTAATCGTCCAGGTATAAAGAGCCCTAAATGGTTCTTCCAACGTCCGGCCCAAGGGCGTTACGCTGTACTCAACAGCGACCTGCGAGGAAGGAATAACGCGACGTTCAATAATTCCATTGCGCTCTAAACGACGTAAACTTTGGGTCAAAGCTTTTTGAGTAATGCCGTCCAAACGGCGTTTGATTTCATTGAATCGCAGCGGCTTCTCGCGAAGTGCAGTGAGTATAAGAATCGACCATTTGTCTGCGATTTGATCTAGCAAACGACTCAAACAATCGTCTCTATAAACTACTGGTGCTGCCTCGTCTTGATTCAGCGTCTGATCACAACTTCCTAGCATACGGTTTCCTCCAATATACTAGTAACCTGAAAGTGCCTTATTGATGTCAAGTATACATCTTATATATTGGGGCTCATTTCAAACGGAACCTTTCTCAATGAGCTCTACAAGCCTCGAATCTCTTTTCCGACCGTTCACACATAAATCCTTGACGCTGAAAAATCGTATCGCCATGGCTCCGATGACCCGCTCATTTGCACCGGAGGGCGTGCCGAATGATGCCATCGCAGCCTATTACCGTAGACGCGCCGAGAATGAAGTTGGATTGATTCTGTCCGAAGCCACTGCGATTGATCGTCCCGGGGCATGCAACGAACCAGGCATCCCTTTTTTTTACGGCGAAGAAGCTCTCGCAGGGTGGAAAGATGTGATTGATGGCGTTCATCAGTCTGCCGGCAAGATGGGGCCGCAGATTTGGCACGCCGGATCAGTAGCCAGTGAGTCAACCGATTGGACGCCGAGCCGCGGGATTGAAAGCCCTTCGGGCCTGGTCGCGCCGCAGACGCCAAGAGGCGATACCATGAGCGAAGAGGGCATCGCCGACACCGTCGCGGCCTTTGCTAAAGCCGCCGCGGATTCCAAAAAGCTGGGATTCGACACTGTCGAGATTCACGCGGCTCACGGATACCTGATCGATCAGTTCTTCTGGGACGGCACCAATCAACGCACTGACCTGTTCAATGGCGCCTCTATCAAGGAGCGCTCACGCTTCGCGGCAGAAGTAATCAGAGCAGTGCGCGTCGCAGTGGGCGCAGATTTCCCTGTAATCCTGCGGTTGAGTCAGTGGAAACTGCAGGATTACCAAGCGCGTTTGGTGACCACGCCGGACACGATGTCCGATTGGCTGGTGCCGTTGGTGGAGGCCGGTGTGGATATTCTTCACTGTTCACAACGGCGCTTCTGGGAGGCCAAGTTCCCCGAACTGGACGGAGAACATGGATTGAATTTCGCTGGCTGGGCGAAGAAGTTGACCGGCGCTGCCACCATCAGCGTCGGCTCGGTGGGCTTGACCAGAGACCTTCTGAGTGTTTTTAGCGGTGAAATCTCGCAACCGGCAAGCCTCGATAATCTGTTGCGCCGATTGGAACGAGAGGAGTTTGATCTGATCGCGGTTGGCCGTGCCTTGCTCAGTGATCCTCAGTGGGTCACAAAAATTCGCGCCGGCGATACAAACCATCTTAACGCGTTCAATGTTACTGATTTGGCGGAGCTGCGCTGATTTCGGCGGCCCCGCTCTGGCGTAGGCCGGTACCAATGGCACCGAAGAGGTGCAAGTGGTCGGACACTTCAGCGGCAATACTGCACAACGACTGCACAAGGCCGCCGTGGCCGGGCTCGACATCGCCCTGCTACCGCCCGTGATGGCCCAGGCTTGAGGGAGAGGCTTACGTGCTCGTTCCCGTACTGGCCCAATACCGACCCAAAGGCTATGGCCTGAACGTGTTGTATCCGAGCCGCCGGCAATTGCACTCAAACCAAAAACACAGGGAAGCCCTTGCCTCACAAAAGGTGCTCAAGGGTTAATTATTACTGATAGAAGGTATTCTTTGAGAGCGCTGCCCAGCCCGCGTGATGTTAAGGATCACCCAGAACGGACCGCTGCTGACTGCACCCGGCAAACTATCGAGCGGCTCGTCCAGCAACTCGCTCCGCCCGGAGAGTAGCCACCACATAAAGTCCAGCTCTTCACGGTCGAGTACAGCATTTTCACGCATCGCCAAGATCATTGGCTCTACGGCCTGGCTAAAGGCTTTATTGACTCTAGACGGCTGTGTTGAATCCTGACTGATGGACACGAGACCGATTGAAGGCACCGTCTGCCGCGCACGCGCGGCATCGGTAATTTTCAGCACATGTGTGCGGCTGGCTGTCAGCAAGTCTTGACGAAGGCGTTCAACCTTCTCCAATTCAAGAGGGAGCTGAAACGCAAGGGCTGACCAGAAGGCCGCCGCAAGAGCATCCACCGAAGTCCCGCTGCTTTTAGCAGTGACACTTTGAAAAACGTCGATTGCGGCGACTGCCAAAACCACCTTGATTTGCAGATCATCTGGATTAGCGGACCGAACAAATGAGACAGCATGCCGCTGAATTTTTTCTTCACCAATAGCTGCAATTTCATCGGGAAGACATGCGCTGGTGCCGAATGAGGAAGAAATACGGCTCGCCGTACTAATGGCCAAATCCGGGGTGAGACTTTCAAACCACGCTTTGATTTCAGCTACAGCTTTTAATCGTTTCTCCACCAATCCGTCGTCAGTACCAGTATCAAAAATACGAGCATATTCGGCCATGTTGCTCATTGATTGTCCTTGTTGGTTTTACGCTTGGTGAGGGCTTCTTCCACCTTTTCGCGCAGTTGATCGAAACGATTCATTTTAGCGATATTTCGGAAAAGTTTACTTTCCGTCTCGTGAGTAAAATGATCCATATTTTCATTAGGTACGGCGTCAAGCCCCACCAAAATACGAAGTCGTTCGCCCTCTGTAAGATCGCGGAAGAAACGCAAATGGAGATTCTGATACTCCGTCTCATCAACGCGCGAGCTGCCGGTCATCTCTTCCTCTGGCGGTAAGATAATCTCGACCGACGCCGGCTCCACATCCTGGCCTGTTTTGACCCTGGCGCCGATGGAAGGCCTTGTTGCCTTAAGAAAATTGGGCGAACCTAAAACGGTTCGTTGCCCATGCCCACCAAGACGCACATCGTCTGACTCGAACCGCTTCATGTCGTCGTTCCATGCTCGGGCGTACAGTGTCACGGCAAGAGCATCGTCGTTCTCATCCCAGTCAAACTGGATAATGTTGTAAGCATAAGTGTAGGTGTCATCGAAGCTATCAGGTGTCGTAGCTCCAGCGGCAAGCATCATGAGGTCGCGCCCAGGTTCTACGTTTTGGACATCTACTGCTGCCAGGTGCTCATGGCCGGAAATGAAAACTCGAGCTCGGCTTCTTAAGAACCTCTTGGTCTCAGCCGAGTCGGCGTACCAATCAAGGGGATGATGAGTTAGCACCACCAGCTCTTCGCCGATCGCCTCATTCATAACCCGCTGGCGGGCTCCCAGAAGCAAATTTCCCTTTTCGTCTTTCGGCGTTTTTCAAGGTAGTTGTCGCGTCAACCGTTTTGCTATGCCGCTTTTTTATCGGTCTGCTGTTCCCGATCCGGGTTCAGCAGCACCGTTCCTATCGGCTCCCAGTTGCGTGTTTGTCCTGACCACCGTTCAGGTCTTTTCCGACGCTCCCGCTCATATAGCTCATGCCGCAGCGCCAGGATCTGATGAACTTGCCCACCATGGCGCTCTGATGGGGTGACGAAGCGGATCCGGCTGTGCCTGTGTTCGTCGTTGTACCAACGCATAAAATCCCTCACCCAAGTCCGTGCAGCGTCCAAGCTGGCAAAGCCTTCTATTGGCCATTGCGGGCAGTACTTCAGTGTTCTAAACAGCGATTCCGAGTACGGATTGTCATTGCTTACGCGCGGTCGACCGCGAGAAGGCGTGATCCCCAGCTCGTACATTTTGCTTAACAGCGTCACCGATTTCATCGGCGCTCCATTATCGGAATGCAGTACTAATGGCTCACGCAGGCACTTCTCGTTGATCACGCTGCGTTGCAATAGCGCAGCAGCTTTCTCACCACTTTCTTCTTCATAAACTTCCCAGCCTACGGCCTTACGGCTGTAAATATCCTCGATCAAATACAGGTAGTAATACTTGCCGCGTATCGGCGAGGGAAGATACGTGATGTCCCACGACCATACCTGGTTGGGCCTCTGAGCCGCGTGCGTTGTCGGCATTACAACGCGTCGAGGTCGTCGGCTACGGCCTCTGTGGTGCTGTTGGCCGGCTGCTCGCAAGACCCGGTAAAACGTGGCTTCCGATGCCAGATACCGGGCTTCGTCTGCCAGGCGGGGAACGATTTGGCTTGGCGGCAAGTGGGCATACGTCGGGCTGTTGCACAGGGTTACGATGGCCTGGCGCTCAATTTCGCTCAGCGCATTGCGCGGCTTAGGCCGCAAGGTGGTCGTACGCGCATCAGCTTGCAACTTTTGCGTCAGGGTCCAACGCTGCAAGGTTCTGAGTGATAACCCAACTTCTTGGCATGCCCGCGCTCGTCGGGCTCCCGCTACGATGGCTTCGATCAACCAGCCCACCAACAATTGCCGTTCCGGCAAAGAGGTCAGTTGTCCTCGCCGTCGGTCCCCCAGTAATCGTTGAGCTTTTTTCGCAGCACCAGCAACGCTGCAGTTTCGGCCAGTGCAGCATCTTTACGGCGCAGTTTACGCTCCAGTTCCAGGATGCGTTTTTTGTCTTTGCGCGTCTGTTCATGGTCAGCCATTTTTTGCGCCTGCACTGCCTCTTGACCGCTGATGCAGGCTTGACGCCAGGCGTTGAGCTGCTCGGGATACAGGCCGTTTCGACGGCAGTACTCGCCTAACTCAAGCTGCGTCAGGCTGGCCGTTTCAAGAACGGCGGCAAACCGGGCTTCAGCAGACCATTTATCAGAGAGCGGTATGTCTTCTGGCATGTTACTTCCTTGGAGACTGGCCATCTTGCGCCAGGTGTACATCGATACGTCGCTGACCCCTTCACGCCGACAAACTTCGGCCACGGTGAGGTTCAGTGGGGGAAGCAACATCTTGAGCAATGCGGCTTTGCGTTCGCGTGAATAGTACGTCACAAGCTGTCTCTTTCCGCCCTCGGTGTGCTTTTGGGGGTAAATCCGGAGAGGCGACAACTATCCTGACACCGGGGGCTTTACGCCTCGAACAAATCAAAGCGGAGTTTAGTCGGACAAAGCGAATCGCTCGTCCATCAGCGAGCTCCACCCTACGCTCTGCACTGCTATTGCCGCTGCAGTCGAGCGGACACTGGTAAGCGTCGGCGAAGCGTCGGTACTCTTCAAAGCGAAGATAAAGGACCTCTCTTGCCACCGCCTCTTCAAGAAAGTCATGCAGCTTCGCTTCACCTTCGTTACCGATCGCCGCGAGCATCATTTCAGTCAATCCTTTGATCTGATCTCGATCGACATCGTGATTTCCTGGGACCATTTGAATATCAGCCGCCGTACAACCAACCCGGGAGGCAAGTTCATCAAGCCATAATCCAGCTGCGTCATACTCATGACGTTTGCCCGCATATGCGATGTCTCCGGTCACTAAGATGCCCGAAGCCGTTCTGGTAGGTAGTGTTGCCACGTGTGCGGCCGCATCTTCGATCAACTGCCTGCGAGCGTCCTAGTTGACTATTCGAATGCTGCTAGCTTTTTCTTGTCCGAAGTGAATATCGGAGAGGTGGATAAATACGGCCGCCAAACTGAACTCCTTGTTTGCCTCACGCAACTGATGTGAAAGGGACTGGAAGACTGTCCTTGCGCGCGACCTCAACCCTGGGCGGTACTTGCTTGTACCCAACAGAGCGGTAAAACGAGTCAGTCGACGCCGAAAAGGCCACCTAGGGAATAACGGGAAATGAATCGAAGCTAGCAAAATGCTATACCCACGTCCACCCGTGGTTGCTGCTGATGGTTGCGGCTCGCTGAGTGGGATCACGCTTGATCAGCCCTCTCCCCGTCACGCCACTGAAACCGCGTGATACCTAATGCCTCTGCCGGAACCTGAGCGATTGTCTGAATCACCTCAGCAGCAACCGAGACTATCACCCCGCCAATACCCATCCTCCGCAATACAGTTGACGAACGCACTTGTCACTTCAGAGCATTGCCTTGGCACGGGGAGCCTCCGGACACGAGATCAGAACACAATTGCGCCTTCCGGATTGCAACGCTACCCAGATCCAAAATATTCGTGGGAGTAAATGTGGGAGTATTTGTTTAGACATGAAAAAGCCCAATCTTTTCAGATTGGGCTAAGTCATTGAAATATATGGTCGGGACGGAGTGATTCGAACACTCGACCCCTAGCACCCCATGCTAGTGCGCTACCGGACTGCGCTACGCCCCGACTAGGCGTGAAACTGGGTTTTGCTTCTTGTGGAAGCGAGGAGAAATATACCGCAAGCTTTTGAAATGTCAAAGTATTTTAAAACCTTGAATCACTTCTTCAGCACCACCAACACGTCCTCCAGCTCCGAGATCATCTGGCGGATCAGTTGCTTGTACTGGGTACTGTCATCCTTGGCCTCATCGCCGGAGAGACGCAGACGCGCCCCGCCGATGGTGAACCCCTGGTCGTACAGCAACGCGCGAATCTGCCGGATCATCAGCACGTCATGGCGCTGATAATACCGGCGATTGCCACCACGCTTGGCGGGGTTGAGTTGAGGAAACTCCTGTTCCCAGTAACGCAGCACGTGCGGTTTGACCGCACACAGCTCGCTGACTTCACCAATGGTGAAGTAGCGTTTGCCTGGGATCGGCGGAAGCTCGTCGTTATGACTTGGTTCCAGCATAGGCCTCAACTCGGGCTTTCAACTTCTGCCCTGGACGAAAGGTGACCACACGGCGAGCCGTGATCGGGATTTCTTCTCCCGTTTTTGGATTGCGGCCAGGCCGCTGGCGTTTGTCCCGCAAGTCAAAATTGCCGAAACCCGACAGTTTGACCTGCTCGTTGTCTTCGAGAGCGTGTCTGATTTCTTCAAAAAACAGTTCGACCAATTCCTTGGCCTCCCGTTTGTTCAGACCCAGCTCCTCGTAGAGACGTTCCGCCATTTCAGCTTTCGTCAGAGCCCCCATACGTCACTTCCTTAACGTGGCGTTCAACCTGGTTTCGAGCGAGGTGAGGATATTTTGCGTCGTGGAATTCACCTCATCGTCATTAAGAGTGCGCGATGGATGCTGCCAGGTCAAGCCAACTGCAAGGCTTTTTCTATGCGGATCAATGCCTTTACCCTCATAGACGTCAAAGAGCCTGAGCTCTGTGAGCCATTCGCCTGCATTTTCACGGATTACGTCCAGCACAGCACTGGAGGCCACGCCTTTGTCCGCCAGCAACGCCAGGTCACGACGCACTTCAGGGAAACGCGACAACTCGCTGAATTTAGGCATTTTGCCCAGTGCCACTTCAGCCAGTACCAGCTCGAAAACGAAGACCGGACGGTCGAGACCGAGGGTTTTCGACAATTCAGGGTGGATTGCGCCGATGAAACCGACCAGACGCCCTTCCCGCTCGATGCGCGCGGTCTGACCCGGGTGCAGCGCAGGGTGTTTGCCCGGCACGAAGGTGAACGAATCCAGTGCACCAGCAAAGCCCAGCAACGCTTCCACGTCAGCCTTGACGTCGAAGAAGTCGACGGTGTCGCGACCCTGTGCCCAGCCTTCCGGCAGACGGCTGCCGCAAACCACACCGGCCAGCATCGGCTCTTGCTTCAGGCCTTCCAGCTGACCGACAAAACGCAGGCCGCTTTCGAACAGGCGCACGCGATCCTGCTGACGGTTCAGGTTGTGCTGCAACGCCTTGACCAGACCTGGCCACAGGGACGAGCGCATGGCCGCCATGTCGTTGGAGATCGGGTTAGCCAACAGCAACGGCTCGACGCCCGGGTTAAACAGTTCAAATTGCTTCGGATCGATGAAGCTGTAGGTGATCGCTTCCTGGTAACCACGGGCCACCAGCAGGCGACGCAGTTCAGGCAGGTCGCTACGGGCTTCAGCCTTGGCTTGTGGCGCCAGGCGGGCTTGCGGGTAACGAACCGGCAGGCGGTTGTAGCCGTACAGGCGCGCCAGCTCTTCGATCAGGTCGACTTCCAGGCTGATATCGAAGCGATGGCTTGGCACTTCTACCTGCCACTGCCCTGCTCCGCTGGCGACAATGCCCAGGCCCAGGCCGGACAACAGGCGCTCGACCTGCGGTGCGTCCATTTCCATGCCCAGCATCTGGGTGATGCGCTCGGCACGCAGGGTCACCGGTGCAATGGAAGGCAGGTGCGCTTCGCTGACGGTTTCGATGATCGGGCCGGCTTCGCCACCGGTGATTTCCAGCAGCAGGCCAGTGGCGCGCTCCATGGCTTCACGGGCCAGTTGCCA
>Ga0209888_1000014_pt1 | contig 143917 bp, 126 predicted proteins | sample OrgsoiDNA_201059_FD_185807 | JGI IMG/M metagenome (GOLD analysis project Ga0209888, IMG submission 185807) | Permafrost soil microbial communities from the Arctic, to analyse light accelerated degradation of dissolved organic matter (DOM) -... | ecosystem: Environmental > Terrestrial > Soil >...
TCCGCTTTTTAAGGTTCTGCAGGCGCGGACTTCATCGTGGCGCGGGCAACGTAGTGTTGCCCATCAGACGCCGTATAGATTTAAGCAAGCCCATCATAAATCAAAATCGGTGTTGCAAAAACGGGGGTGACCATAGATTTTTATTGTGCCTGTACCGCCCTCTGCGAAGCCAGCCTGTGCCCAAGCCAGAAGAACACCAGACCACCGACGGCGGCGGCGATCAGCGCGATAAACATCACCGGTGGGGCGGTGTAGCTGAGCAGGAAACCGCACAGCACCGGGTTGATGGCGCCGCCGAGGTTGCTCAGGTTCTGCATACCGTAATAACTGCCTTTCATGTTTTCCGGGGCAATAAAGTCGATAAACATATATTCCACCGGAATGACGATCAGCTCGCCGAAGGTGAAAATTGCCATCGCGATGATCCAAAACAGCATCGATTGCCCGGCGGTCATAAATCCGATCAGCCCGATGATGAAAAAGAGTGTGCCGAGTAACAGCCATTTGAGCAGGGTGTTTTGTTTCATCCGACTGCTTAAAACGTACTGGAAGGCGATAACAATCACGGCGTTGGTGATCATCACTGCGCCGATAATTTTGTACGCAAAGGCAGCATTCGAAACAAGGATCAGGTATTGCGACAGATAACCGGCGAACTGGCCGAATACGACCGATCCCAGTGTGCTGCCCAGCGTGAAATAGATCAGGCGGCGGTCGTGGGCCAGGATGCTCAGCGTCTGGCGCAGATTGGGCTTAGGCAGCGGTTTTTGTTCCTGCTCTGTCTGCGGCGGTGTATGAGGAATATTGCGCAGACCCCAGGCCAGGGAGAGTACCGTGCCGAACGCCAGCATGGCGGAAATCACAAACGGCAGAACCGGGCTGTACCCTGCCAGCCATACGCCAAGCGATGAACCTACAGCCCAGCCGACGTTCACCAACGTGTAGTTCATCGAAAAGGCTTTCACCCGTTTCGCGACCGGCAACCAGCTGGCGATGCAGGCTTTGAGCGTAATACTCAGCAGCGCATAAGACGCATTGAGCAGGGCTAAAACCAACAACACGCCGGTGACGTTGGGCAGTATTGGCAGCAGTAAAAAACTCAGGCCGAATGTGCTGATCGATACGGTGATCAATGTGCGGTGATTGAATTTATCCACCAGATAGCCGCCGTACAGGCTGCTAAGAATGCCGATCGCCAGGCTCGCTCCGAGAATAATCCCGACGCTTTTCGGCAGCAGATGATAGTGCTCCGTCAGATAAATCGTGATAAACGGCAGCGTGACACCGCGTCCGATAGTAAGTACTAACGAACTGGTGAGTAATGCGAGGATCAGTGGCGGCATTCCCTTCATTTTTACAACCACTCCTTAATTCACAGCAACAATTTCGTTACATGATAATAGAGTCCGCGCAGTATTTTTCGATACAAAAATGAGGAATTAAAGTGAGTTACGCGGAGATCCCCCGCGCAGATACGTATTCAATCCAGGGTTTGTGCGGTGCCACGCCTGAGGCCATCGGAAAGCACATCAAGCTGAACAGGAGGTTAAACAGCGACGCGGGGTGATAAAATAACTGATGTCACATGTTTTCTCGTAGACTGTGACGGTTTAACTCATGCCACGTACAACCTATTACGAATTGTTTATTTCATTAACAATAAATCAAATATATTAAGTAAATTCAATCTATTTAAAGTCTATAAGTTAATTTATTTTCTGTTTAGACTATTTGAAATTAAATGTCACGTTTCATATTGATGGGGAATATAACTGCATGGAATTCATAAGTGAACTGTATATATAATGTAATGGATGTTGAGGATTTTAAAGTTGCTAAATCAGGGCAGTGGTTCATTGGTATTTTTTGCACTCACCCTCGCGGGGTTTTTATTTCCCCGGTCAATATTTTTGAAACAAGAGGCTGCAAACTCGATGCTGATATTATAAACAACTGTTCGAGCCGAGGGATGAATCGCTATGCTTCGGGTGCGCCGGGAGAGCGTCAGGGAACGATGGCACCGTTTAAAACCTACAAAGAAGGTAATTGGTTAGCCAACAGAATTGTCGGCATGACACATCATTCTGCTGTAATGCATAAAAATAAGCTTCCTGAACCCTATTCTTACGGGTTTTCATTAATAAAAATAAATAATTCATTCGCGCAGATTAAATTTAGTTCAACGTCCTTAAATTCTAAGGAAGGGGGATATACATCGCATAGTTTTTCAAGGGGGACACATAGTAATAAAAAAGGATTCTTTCCGGGTACAGTGTTAATGCCGCGCAACGTACAGGAACTCCTCATTGTAGCCTTGAGATCATCACCGTTCTCAATTCCGCATATTGCCCGGTCTCAAGATTAGATTAAATGAGTAATAGATAAGAGATATAGAAGAGTAAACCAGATATAAGACCGCGGGCTTGGCTACTTATTCAGTGAAAGCCCGCAATATAAAAAATTAATTAGTAATCGTTATGGCTTGTGCGGCGCAACGCCGTGGAACAACAAAACGGCGACGTGTTTGCGCAGGGCATCGGGGGTAATGAGTGAGGCCGCGCCTTGCCGCATTTTCATGGAGGCGAGCGGGAACAGCGTCAGGCCGAACAGCGAGATAAACAGCAAAGCGGGGTCGAGGTCGGGGTTCAGGCGGCCTTCGGCCTGCCATCTGGCGATCGAGTCATGCACGATTTTTCGATTTTTATCGCCATTGCGTGCTTCCATGCGTTTTTTCAGCATCCCGCTTTCGCTGATCACTTCCCGCACCCACAGCGGGGCCACCCATGGATATTTAACGGCGGCATCAATCATGCACTGTGCCATGGAGGTGATGGCCATCAGCGGATCGTCGGCGTGGGTATCAAAAATGTCGGTGAAACCGGCGCGCACGGGCTGGAAACGCTCGTCGATCAGGACATCCAGCAGCTGTTCGCGGGTATTGAAATAGTAATGCAGCATGGCGGTGGTCACGCCGGCTTCTTTGGCGACCGCGCTCAGCGGCGTTTCAGCGATGCCGGATTGGGCAAAGAGTGTCAGGGCCGCATCCAGCAGCAGTTCGCGTTTATCCACGCCTTTTTTAACCCCGCTCGGGCGACCTGGCCGACGTGCGGGCATTGTTGCTTCGGTTTGAACTTTTTGTGCTGTCAGCGTCTTTTCTGAGATTTTTCTGTCTGTCATAAGCGGGGTGATCCATTGACCGAATGAATAAGTTGTTTCAATATTAATTATACAGTTAATTAATTACAAGCCAGATGACTCTTTATGACAACGATAAATTCGACGCAGGATGAAGTGACGGAGCCGAAACCGTCAATAAAACTGCTGTTCTCCGCACTGATGCTGGTCATGCTGTTGGCCGCGCTCGACCAGACCATCGTTTCCACCGCGCTGCCGACCATCGTCAGCGAGCTGGGCGGGCTGGATCAGCTTTCGTGGGTGGTGACCTCATATCTGCTGGCTTCCACCATTGTGGTGCCGCTGTACGGAAAGTTTGGCGATCTGCTGGGCCGTAAAATCGTGCTGCAAACGGCGATCGTGGTCTTCCTGCTCGGCTCGGTATTGTGCGGGCTGGCGCAGAACATGACTCAGCTGATCCTGATGCGTGCGCTGCAGGGGCTGGGCGGCGGCGGGCTGATGGTGGTGAGCATGGCCGCAGTCGGCGATGTGATTCCCCCGTCTGAACGCGGGAAATACCAGGGGCTGTTTGGCGGTGTGTTCGGCCTGGCGACGGTCATCGGGCCGCTGATCGGCGGCTTCCTGGTGGAGCATATGTCGTGGCACTGGATTTTCTACATCAACCTGCCGCTCGGTATTTTCGCGCTGCTGGTGATTGGCGTGGCGCTGAAATCGCAGAGCGCGCGTATTCGCCATGAGATCGACTTCCTCGGCGCGGGTTATCTGGCGGCGGCGCTGACTTGTATCATCCTGTTCACTACCGAAGGTGGCACGGTGTATGAATGGTCGGATCCGCAGCTGTGGTGCATTTTAGCGTTCGCCCTGGTGACGCTCGGTGGCTTTATCTATGAAGAGCGGCTTGCCGCCGAACCTATCATCCCGCTCAGCCTGTTTCGCGACCGGACTTTCCTGCTGAGCTGCGCCATCAGTTTTATTATCGGTATGTCGCTGATGGGCTCGATGACCTTCCTGCCGCTTTATTTGCAGGTGGTGAAAGGTTCAACGCCGTCGCAGGCCGGGATGCAGCTGCTGCCGCTGATGGGTGCGTTGCTGGTCAGTTCGATCATCAGCGGACGGTTGATCAGTCGCATCGGTCGTTACCGTATCTTCCCGATTATTGGCACGCTGTTGAGTTTTATCGGCATGGTGTTGCTGGGCTTTTTGAAGGTCAGCACGCCGCTGCATCTGTTGTATCTCTACATTGGCGTACTGGGTTTTGGTCTGGGCATGGTGATGCAGATACTGGTGCTGGCGGTACAAAACTCGGTATCGATGAAGCAGATGGGCGTGGCGACCTCGGGCGTGACGCTGTTTCGTTCGATTGGTGGTTCGATCGGCGTGGCGATGTTTGGCGCAATTTTCACCCATGTTCTACGCAACCAGCTTCAGGCGCGGATCCCCGAGGGTACCGTACTTCCCCGTTCACTCGGCGCGCAGGCCGTTCAGCAATTGCCCCCGGCCATCCGGGATGATTATTTACAGGCCTTTGGCACAGCCCTGCACTCGGTGTACCAGATTGCGGCGGGGGTCATGGTATTGGCGTTTGTGCTTTCGCTGTTGCAGAAGGACGCAGTGCTGAAGAAATAGGGCTGCGGCCCGAACACGCTTTTTAAATTTAAATTTAAATTTAAATTTAAATTCAAATTCAAATTCAAGGTCGTGGGCGTCGGCCCACACCGACCAGAGGGCCGCAGTCGCTCGGCCCTCTGGACTCCGAGCTTTTTAAAAAACAGCAGCTGCGCTGGTCACAATGGCCGTGTTTCAGGGATTTCAGTTATAGCCGCAAAATGCCGCCGCTTAGGCGGTTCCCGAATTTCAGGTTCGAGCCTTGGGGTCTCGAACCATTCATTCGGCGTCATTTTTGAATGCGGCCCGAGCTTCTTAAATTCAAAACCTGCGCGGTGTTTGTCTTTAAAAATGTTGAGGCCGCGTTCAAAACGACGTCGAGTGAGAGGCGCAAAACCGCGTGGGTTTTTACGCGGGTTGAAGCCCGAAATGAGAGCACCGCGGAGCGGCGGAGTTTGCGGCTATAACTAAGGTGTCTGAAACACGGCCATCCCGATTCAGCGATAGCGCGCAGTTAAAGAGCCGGAGATTTTTAAGAGGCGCGGCGATAGGCGCCTCTTAAAGCCAGTTTGGGCGGCAGCCCAAGGTTTTGACCTTAAGGCCAGTTTGGGCGGCAGCCCAAGGTTTTGACCTTAAGGCCAGTTTGGGCGGCAGCCCAAGGTTTTGACCTTAAGGCCAGTTTGGGCGGCTAGCCCAAGGTCTTGACCTTGAAGTTGAATTTAAAAGCGCCCATGAATCGCCATTCATCAATTAAACGGTTTGTCCCCCGCCAACACCTTGTCTATCACAGTTAGCACCCCTTCCTCATTATTCGACACCGTCCTGTAGCGTGCTGCCGCCGTCGCGACCGGCATGGCGTTCGCCATGGAGAAGCCGAAACCGGCCTGTTGCAGCATTTCGACGTCGTTGCCGCCGTCGCCGAACGTCACCACTTCACTGTCGTCGATACCCCAGAGATTCTGCAAGATGCGCAAACCGTTGGCTTTATGGCGGCCGGGGATGATCAGGTCGGCAGAACCATGACCGCTGGAGACCGGGGTGATGATATGGCCGAGGGCGTTATCGAGGGTGGTCATAAACTCCGCCAGATGCTGGTCGGAGATATTCAGAGCGAATTTGAAAATCGTGTCATCAATTTCATGATAACTTTCGATTTTCTGCAGACGGTGGTAAAAGCGGTTCATCTTGAGGTAAAAATCTTCCGGCTGCGAAGACTGGATCCACGCGCTGTTTTTACCGCAAATCACGGTGCGTAACCCAGGTGTGTTGTCGAGGAACTCGAGGATTTTGCCGACGGATTCAGGGCTGATTTCAGCGACAGAAACATCCTGACCTTCATTGACGATATAGGCACCATTTTCGGCCACAAACGCGATTTCTGCGGCAATTTCCGGGAAGAAAGATTTCAACTGGTAGTACTGGTTTCCGCTGGCGACAACGAATTTAATTCCCTGTTTTTTTAACTGTGCGTACTGCGCTAAGAATTTATTCTTATTGTATTTCTTAGCATCATCCAGAAAAGTGCCATCCATATCGACTGCAATTAACTTTACTGACATAAGTCCCTCTCGTTGTGCTCAAAATGTTATCTTCATGATAAAAGCAATCGCATAAAGATCAAACAAAAAGGCCCGTAGTCCTCTACGCTTATAGGTTCTGCAAAGCCATTAAAAACCAGAAGATCAGGGCAGGACAGCTCTGACGATAAATAACTTAAGAGGTGTACCATGCTGTTTCGCCGTTTCGAGCGAATGATCGACATCTTCCGTGAGGCGCCGGGCGGGGAGCCGCCTGACAAGGTCTTTCCTTTCTATCTCTACTATCTGCGTCAGGTCTGGCCGAGTTTTGCCGTGTTGTTAGTGGTCGGGCTGGTGGCATCATTGATCGAAGTGTCGCTGTTCAGTTACCTCAGCCAGATCATCGACCTGACCAAAGACACACCGCCCGGCAGTTTTTTCTCCGATCATAGCGGGGAGTTTCTCTGGATGGCGGCCGTGGCGATGATCCTGCGGCCGGTGTTTTTCGGGCTGAACGATTTGCTGGTGCATCAGACCCTGACGCCGGGCATGACCAGCATGGTGCGCTGGCAAAACCACAAGTATGTGCTTAAACAGAGCCTGAATTTCTTCCAGAGTGATTTCGCCGGGCGAATTGCCCAGCGCATCATGCAAACCGGCAGCTCGCTGCGGGACTCGGCCGTGCAGATGGTGGACGCCATCTGGCATGTGGTGATTTACGCCGCCAGTGCGCTGTTTTTGTTCGCCGAAGCCGACTGGCGGTTGATGATCCCGCTGATTGTCTGGATTTTCTGCTACGCGATTTGCCTGTGGTATTTCGTGCCAAGAGTGAAGCAGCGATCGGTTGAGTCCTCTGAAGCGCGTTCGAAACTGATGGGCTGTATTGTCGATGGATATACCAATATCTCCACGCTGAAATTGTTCGCGCATACCGATATGGAACAGAAGTATGCCCGCGAAGCCATCCTCGAGCAGACGGTGAAAACTCAGTTGGCCGGTCGCCTGCTAACCGGTATGGCTTTCGCCATCACCACGCTGAACGGCTTGCTGATTGTCGCCAGTACCGGGCTGGCGCTGTGGTTGTGGACGCAGTCGCTGATCTCCGTCGGTGCGATTGCGCTGGCGACGGGCCTGGTCATCCGTATCGTGAATATGTCCGGCTGGATCATGTGGGTGGTGAACGGCATATTTGAAAATATCGGTACAGTTCAAGACGGCCTGCACACCATTGCGCAGCCGCTGACGGTCACGGATAAACCGCAGGCGAAGGCGCTGAAGGTGGAACGTGGGGCGATCCACTTCGATCACGTACAGTTTAATTATGGTAAACAGAACGACGGTAAAGGTGCGCCGGTGATCCCTCATCTGGATTTGGCCATTCGCCCTGGTGAGAAGATTGGTCTGATTGGTCCTTCCGGTGCGGGGAAATCGACGCTGGTGAACCTGCTGCTGCGCTTGTATGACATCGACGGCGGACGCATTTTAATTGATCAGCAGGATATCTCGCAGGTGACACAGGCGAGCCTGCGTGCGCAAATCGGCATGATCACCCAGGACACCTCGCTGCTGCACCGCTCGATTCGCGATAACCTTTTGTATGGCAGACCGGGCGCGACGGAAGAAGAGTTACAGCTGGCCATCCGTCAGGCGCGTGCCGACGAGTTTATTCCCCAACTGTATGATTCTTTAGGTCGAAGTGGGCTGGACGCGCACGTCGGCGAGCGCGGCGTGAAACTCTCCGGCGGCCAGCGTCAGCGAATCGCGATTGCGCGGGTATTACTGAAGAATGCGCCGATCCTGATCATGGATGAAGCCACGTCGGCGCTGGATTCTGAAGTCGAAGCGGCGATTCAGGAAAGCCTGGAAACGCTGATGGGCGGCAAAACGGTGATTGCCATCGCGCACCGTTTATCAACGATTGCCAAAATGGACCGTCTGGTCGTGCTGGAGAAAGGGCAGATTGTTGAGGTAGGGAATCACGCCGAACTGCTGGCACACGGCGGGCTTTATGCCCGTTTATGGCAGCATCAGACCGGCGGGTTTGTCGGGATGGATTAAGACGGATCGTGCCGGTACGGCAGCATGTCACGGGCTTCCTGCTCCCAGCGCAGCACGCCGGCACGCTCTTCCACTAAGAAATTCGCTACGGCATCGCACAGACCCGGATGCCGTAAATAATGCCACGAGTCGGTGATCACCGGTTCGAAGCCGCGCAGCAGTTTATGTTCGCCCTGCGCTCCGGCGTCAAAACGCGACAGGCCATTTGCGATGGCGTAGTCCATGCCCTGATAGAAACAGGTTTCGAAATGTAGCCGGTCGAACTCGGCCAGACAGCCCCAGTAGCGCCCGTAAAAGGTATCGCCATCCACCAGGCTGAAGGCCATGGCGACCGGTTGGGTGTTTAAGGTGGTCAGCACCAGCCGCAAATTTTCCGGCATACGCCCGGCCAGCAAACTGAAAAACGCCCGCGTCAGATAAGGCGCACGACCCCGGACCCGATAAGTGTTGGCGTAACAGGTGTAGACGAAATCCCACTGCGCTTCGCTGATCTGCGATCCCTCCAGCCATTCAAACTCAAAGCCTTGCGCCGCCACAGATTCGCGTTCTTTACGCATCTGCTTACGCTTGCGTGAAGTCAGCGTATCGAGGAAATCCTGAAAGTCGCGGTAGCCTTTATTGTGCCAGTGATATTGCAGGCCGGTACGGTGCAGCCACGCCGGATTGCCGCTGAGCAGCGAGCTGTTTGCTGTATCGGTGAAGTTAATATGTGCACCGGAAAGATGATGCTGAGCGAGATAATCGGGCAGATTTGCCAGCAGTTCTGCGGCAGCGGCAGGTTCGCCAAGCAGGCGTGCACCGGTCACCGGGCTAAAGGGAACTGCGCCCAGCCACTTGGGATAATAACGAATTCCGGCCCGTTCGCTGGCTTCCGCCCAGCCCTGGTCAAACACATACTCACCAGCGGAATGCATTTTGCGATAGCCGGGGATCGCCGCCAGCACGTCGTCACCCTGTTGCCACAACAGATGCTCGGGCTGCCAGCCGGAGTGTGGCCCCAGACTGCCGCTCTCTTCGAGTGCAGAGAGAAAAGCATGACGCGCAAAAGGCTGCCCGGCGGGGACCATTGCGTCCCATTGAGCGGCAGGAATCTCAGCAATGCGGCTGACTGTTTTTATCGGCATGAGGGTTCCGGTACAAAGTGAAAAGGCCAGCAACAATTCGTCACTGGCCTTTTTAGTATCAGTTTTACCGGCGTGATGCACTTAAAAACCGTAACGAATCGCATCCTTGCTTTTTTGCATCAGTGCATCAATTTTCTCTGAATAGGTCTCCAGCCCCTGGCCGTCTCCGGCTTCTGAGCACTGGCGTCGGCGTGCATTGTACGCTTTCATCAGCTGCGCCTGAGCAAAACCGGGTTTACCGTAACAGGCCATACTCTGTTCCCAGCAGGCAATCGCGGCGTCCAAATCCTGCTGCTCCTGATACTGTGTTCCCAGCGCGTTGAGCACTTTGGCGCACTCTGCCGGCGGCAGGTTTTGCGCCACAATGGCGTCGATCTCTGCGTTCATATCAGCCTCCGTTGAACTCAGTGGAAGAAGTTAAGGAAATGACCAAACACCAGCCCGACGCTGATGACGTCAGAGTCGCTGAAGGTCACGTTGGAGAAACCGAATTTGCCAAGCAGCGGCAGCAGCAGCGCGGGGAGCAGGGTGATAAACAGGCCATGGAAGATGCCGCCGATGATGGCACCGCGCCGTCCGCCCACCGCATTTCCGAAGATCCCGGCGGTACCGCCCGCGAAGAAGTTAGTCAGCATGCCGGGCAGAATCATCGCCAGACCGATACTCGGGAACAGGAACATACCGATAATCGAACCGATGGTGGTGGAGATAAAGCCGATGATCACCGCGTTCGGCGCATAAGGGAACAGCACCGGGCAGTCGAGCGCCGGAATGGCATTCGGCACAATGCGTAGGGCAATCCCGCGAAACGCCGGTACGATTTCCGCCAGCAACAGGCGCACACCGGCTAGCAGTACATACACCCCAACCACGAACTGCACCGATTGCAGGAACGAGTAAACCAGATAGTTAACGCTATTGGCGTAAGGCGCGACCACTTCCGGGCCTGCGGCGATGGCGGGGATCAAGTAAATCGGGATCATCACCACCATCATCGACAGATAGGTGTCCTGCAAAAAGGATAAAGCCTGCGGCAGTTCGAGGTCTTCGGTGCTTTTACTGACGTCACCGGTGACTTTCGCCACACCGGCCTGCACGATATAACCGATGGTGCAGAAATGGCCGAGCGCAAAATCATCTGAACCGGTAATTTTGCGCACAATCGGCTGTGCCAGTACCGGCATCGCCACCGCCATCACCCCGGCAATGACGCCGCCGGTAACAATCAGTTCGGTGCCGCGCAAACCGCCCATATAACCAATCACGGAGCAGACGGTGGCCATCCATAAAGAAGCCTGGCCGGTCAGGAAGATATATTTAAAGCGGGTAAAGCGGGCAATCAATATATTGACGACAAACGCCAGTACCATAATTAATGCGGTTTCACGTCCGAGCGTTTGCTGGGCGATACCGGCGATCGACCCGACGTCCGTCACGATGCCGCGCATGTGGAAACCTTTCTGGAATATTTCTCCCAGGAAAGTTAAGGCGTTAACAATAATACTGGCACCGGAGAGTAAAACTAAAAAACCCAGCAGCGTTTTAAGTGTGCCGGTGATGATTTGCCCGGGGCTTTTTTTCAATGCGATCAGACCGATCATCGCAATCAGCGATATTAATATTGATGCCTGGCCTAATACATCATTAACAATAAAGTGAAGGAAAGACATAAGCGTCCCCTGTAGTAGAGATGTAGAGTTGTTCTATGGAAGTAGACTATTTTATTATTATACGGTCAGGTGCCCCATTTCCTGAAGGACGGGCATCAGTTTGCTTTTTATTTCATTCTTATCGACGAGTCTTTTCAAATAAATAATATTGGCTTTGATGGTGTAGTGCTGGAATTGTGATCTGAAGTTTTCTCCGGTGAAAATAATATCTGCGCGTGTTGACGTGGCGCTGGATATATCGCAATGGGACAAGTCAGCTTCGATACCTAAATCTTTTAAGGCGGCTTCTATGCTCATTTCACAGGCAAAACTGCTGCCCAGACCCGCACCGCATACCGCCAGGATTGATAATTTTTTCATGATTTTCCCTTACGCATTTTGTAGGTGATGATAAAAGGGTTATGTTCATCTCTCTTCACTTCACGTTTAAAACTGTCGAATGATCTCTAATGCTTCCTGCTTGTTTTGACTCTCTTTTAATTTTTTCGCGGCATCCTCGTCGCAAAATAAATGAGAAAGGCTGGCGATCATTTCAATATGTGAATGGCTGTCTATGGCGGCCAGCGCGAAAATAACATACACGGGATCATTATCTTCGCTGCCGAACTCGACCCCTTCTGACACAATCACTAACGACAGCGCCGTTCTGATGACCCCTTCTTCTGGCCGGGCGTGAGGCATTGCAATACCCTCACCCAATACATAATAAGGACCAATTTCACGGTGCATATCATATATAGCCTGAAGATAGCGGCCTTCTGCCGCACCCGAATCAATTAACGGTTGCACGGCTAATGCCACCGCTTGCTGCCAATTTTCAATATGATTAATTATGCTAATGTTACTTTCATTAATCCAGTCAGTTAACATATTACCTCTTAACAATAATTAACGGCTATTCTCAGTATCATAGTTAAAAATAATAAAAACTGTGATCAATCTATTCCTATTTATCATTGGAAAGAATAATAATGCTAAAATTTGTTCTATAATTAATGACATAGAAACTCTGTGGGTACTGAATTAATGTCAGTAAACCGTTTTGAACAGTAACATAATATTTTCCAGATATTGCGATTATGCTTATTGCTCTTTTAATACAGAGTCTATCCAGTGTCGAATCATCTGAATATTTATCTGTTTATCCTGGTCGGCATAATATACCGGTCCGAATTCCATTGGCTGAGCATTTGCCGCCAGAATTTTTAATTCGGGAATATATTCCGCTCCTAAATGTCCGGGAAGACGTTGATCCAGCCGCGCAGCGTAGCGCGCTGCCGCCAGATCTGCGGAGATCTGACACCAGATTTCCACCACCTGCGTTACGCCGGCCTGCGTCAGGTAATTCCTGAGCACTTCTTTTGGCTGAAAGCCAAACCAGGCATCGACAATAAAGGTACTGGTTTGCGGTGCATCCGCCACGATCGACCAGATAACCTGATAGCTCGCCTGCCCCAGCACGCGATTGAACGCACGGTCCACGCCTGCAATCCGCTGAAGGAACGGGTTTTTTATGCCATCAAGCGACAATTGCAGCCAGCCTGTTTGCGCAGAGAGCTCAACGGCGAGACGGCTTTTACCGGAGGCGGGGATCCCGTTGACCAGAATAACCCGTTTACCCGGCTGGCCCGCAGGTTCGACGTTAAAAGCCGCTCTGTTCTCAGACATGTTCCACCTGTTCGGTTTGGTTGCGTGCTGGCGCATGGAAATACTGCTGAATCACTGCCTGAAGCTCATTCAGACGCGGAATGGCCAGCGTCTCCAGTTTGGATTTTGTCGCGCTGCGGTCGAGCGAAATGCAGTCTTTCCACAGTGAACGCCCGGCGATAACGCCTGATGCCCCTTCACTCATGGCATCGGCCACTTGTTTGAGGAAGGTTGTGTGATCGACGCCCGCTGAAAGCACGGCCCACGGCACGTCGCCCGCCAGTGTGGTGATGTCTGCACAGGCCTGTTTTGATCCAGGATAAGGCAGTTTTAGCACCTTCGCGCCGCACTCCAGACAAATTTTCGTGCCACCATAAATCAGCGCCGGGATTTTTTCTTTATATTCTTCCTCGGTTTCGTTGTCGAGTTTGTAGGTCAGGAACTCCACCACCAGCAACAGGTCTTCGCGGGCAAAATCTTTGACACATTGGTGCAGGATATCAATGTTGTGGCGGTTGGCTTGCGGCAGATCAGCCCGCAGGTAGACCATGATTTTTCCGCCGGTGGCGCCCAGTTCACGCACGCGGCGGGCATCCACATTGGCGACCAGTCGCGACAGGCGGTAGCCTTCCGGTGAGTTATCCCAACCCGATGCATCGAGGCCAATCAGCAGGGCGGTATCGCGGGCAATGATGCCCTCATCCACCAACTGCGGGACAGCGCAGACCGGGTCGACCAGCACACAGGAGGCTTTGCTGGCGAGATATTGGGTGATGTCGGCTTTAATCTGACCGAGTGCGTGTTCGGAAATGGACGCCTGTTGTTGCGGGTCACTGGACAGCAGGCTGCGCATAGCCCCGCGCTGATCGCAGGCGATCACCAGCATCGCGCCGTTTTTACCACAAATCTGCTGATAACTACGAAGCTCTGACGTTGACATTTTTGACATGAAACTCTCCTTTGCGTGAAATTTATTACAGATGAAAAAATCTCGATTACACTGGACGTTCTGTCGTTTCCCTCCTGATGAAAGGGGGCCGAAAACCGTGAAAAACGCCGGTTTACAAGGGATTCAGCCCTGTGAGGAACATTGCATTTGCCGGGCTGTTGCGCAATAATTCCCCAATCGACAATTTGAGTGTAATTCATTACTGAAAGGAATTTCAAGCTGAAAGAGCCAATTTTGCAAGATATTGCAGCAACGCGCGCTATGATGCATATGGTGGCTAAGCTGCACTACGAGTCTGATATGTCGCAAGTGGAGATCGCCCGCAAGCTGGATGTTTCGACGGCAACCATCTCCCGGTTACTGAATAAAGCCCGAGCGGCGGGCATTGTGCGCATTGAAGTCATTGGTTTATCGTCACCGGAAAACATGACCGCCGACCTTATTTCACGTCTCGGGCTGAAAACCGCCTACGTCATTGATGCCCCACCCAACAATGTGCTGGGTTCGCTCGCCGCGCCGCTGGCGTCGATTCTGTCGCAGGCTGATTTAGGCGCGGGTTCGGTGCTGGGTATCGGCTGGGGCAGGGCGATTCGCGAAGTGACGCTGACCGGTATGCCAAGGTTGCCGGGTATTCTGACCGTGGCACTGAACGGCGGTATGCAGCAGGCCGCGCCACATTTTCAGATAACCGAATTCGTGCGCCGTGCTGCCGAGCAGATGGAGGGCACGCCCTATTTTCTGCATGCGCCCTATATTTCGTCGACGGAATTGCGTGATGCGTTTCTCGGCGATCCGAGTGTGCAGGAAATCATCTCCCTGTGGGACAGACTGGACGTGGCGATCGTCGGTGTCGGCCTGACCCATGCGCCAAAACCAAGTGAGTCCAGTACCGCGACGCCGGGTGAGCAGGCGCTGAGCCACGCGGCAGGCGACGTACTGCGCCATTACGTCACCGAAGCGGGTGAGATCCTGCACTGGGAAGGGGAAGAACGGATGATTGCGGCCTCGGCCGAACAGCTGCGCCGTACCCCTCTGACCATCGGCGTGGCGGCCACGCCGGAAAAAGCCGCCGGGATCATCGGTGCCGTGCGCTCGGGCATGATCAACTCGCTGGTGACGGATGTGAATACCGCCCAGGCGATTCTGGACCGTTTGCCGGTCTGACGCTGCGCCCTGTCTATTCAGGGTGATACACACTGCTCAGCCCGTCGAACGCTTGTAAATGCTCACGCCACCAGAGGGCGGCATTACCGGTCGAATTTTTATTCCACGCCAGAAAGGCCTGGTCTCGCCGTGTTTCGCAGTCCAGATGCCGTTCAACCAGCGAGCCATCGGCAAGGTAAGGGGCGGCCAGATAACGCGGCAGATAGCCGCAGCCGAGTCCGGCCACCTGGGCCTGAACCTTGGCGTTGAAATCATGCACGCTCAGCGTTTTTTGCTCATCCAGCACGCGCAGATCAACCCCCGCGCCGTGCCGTGAGGAGTCATGAACCACCACTGCCCGATACTGGCGGATTTGCTCACGCAACAAGGGTTCCGGCAACGAGGTCAGCGGGTGGTGCGGGGCTATCGCAAAGACATATTCCAGCCAGCCAATCGGCGCGCAGCCAATGTCACTGCGCGTGACTGGCTCGTGTACGGCACCGAAAACGATGTCCGCTTCGCTATAACTCAATGCTTCCCAGCACCCCGCCAGTACGTCCTGACGAAACAGAATCTGGGTGTGCTGATGCTGCTGATAAAAAGCGTCAATCAGTGGCGTCAGGATTGAGAAGGGGACGGAAGCGTCTACGCTTATGGTGAGCTGATTTTCCCAGCCGCTTTCGACGTATTGCGCCTGTTGCTCCAGTTCACTGACGGCTCTCAACAGGACGCGGCCCCGTTCCAGCATCAGGCGGCCGGTCGGGGTGAACGTGGCGCGATGCCCCGAGCGGTCAAGCAGTGTGATGCCGAGATCGCTTTCCATCTTCTGCACGGTGTAACTCAGGGCAGACGCGGTTTTAAACAGCCTGGCCGCGGCGGCGGCGAAGGTGCCATGCCGGTCCAGTGCATCAAGAATCAGCAATGCTTCAAGGTTCAAACGCATTCTTTTCCCCACCCAAAAATTATTGAACAACAACCCAAAATCTTTCCGTTATCAAGAATCAGGCTGAATTCGTATTGTTTGATCACTCAACGCAACAAGTTGTTAACCCGACCAACAGTAACGAGGAAATCAAAAATGTCCAAACTCGACCTGCTCGACCCAATCAACTCCGCACTGATTTTCATCGACCATCAACCACAAATGTCTTTCGGCGTCGCCAATATCGATCGCCAGCAGCTTAAAAATAACACCGTCGCTCTGGCCAAAACGGGAAAAGTTTTTAACGTGCCGGTGATTTACACCTCGGTGGAAACCGAAAGTTTCAGCGGCTATATCTGGCCTGAATTACTGGCGGTTCACCCGGATGTGAAGCCGATTGAACGCACCTCGATGAACTCCTGGGAAGATGCTGCCTTTGTGAAAGCGGTGGAAGCGACGGGGCGTAAAAAACTGATTATTTCGGCGCTGTGGACTGAAGTCTGTCTGACGTTCCCGGCCCTGATGGCGCTCAAAGCCGGTTATGAAGTCTACGTGGTGACCGACACCTCCGGCGGCACCAGCGTGGACGCCCACGAACGCTCGATTGACCGCATGGTGCAGGCCGGCGCGGTGCCGGTAACCTGGCAACAGGTTTTGCTGGAATACCAGCGCGACTGGTCACGCAAAGAGACCTACGACGCGGTGATGGATCTGGTCCGCGAGCACAGCGGGGCTTACGGCATGGGCGTGGATTATGCCTACACCATGGTGCATAAAGCCCCGGCCCGTCAGGCCTGAAGCTCCATTTATTCATAATATTTACCCCGGCGTTGTCGGGGTAAATTGAAGGAAAATCCCGTGGCTTATCCTCATCAACCTGAACACATTACTTTGGTGATCACCCACAGCGTGCTGGCGGGAAAACAGTCCGATTACGAAGTTTGGCTGGAAAAAATCATGCCCGAAGCGGCGCTGTTTACCGGGCATCTGGGCGTCAATATTTTGCGTCCGCAGCATGGCGAGACCACCTACACCATACTGATCAGGTTCGATAACGTGGATAACCTGTACCGCTGGATCCAGTCTGATGCGCGTCAGGCCCGCGTGGCGGAGCTGGCGACCTTGCTCAGCGGCCAGGAACATATTGAGGTTCGCCCCGGTGCCGCGTTCTGGTTTACGCCAGCCACGGCGGCGCACCCTGCGCCTGCCCGCTGGAAGCAGTTTTTGGTGACGCTGGCGGTGATTTTTCCTTCGACCAATCTGGTCCCCTGGTTCTGGGGCACGGTGCTGCCGGTTGCTAAAGGCACGCTCTGGGGACATTTGCTTAACGATGCCAGCGTCGTGGCGCTGGTGGTTTATCTGTGGATGCCTGCGGTCACCCGCCTGCTAAAAAACTGGCTGAGCCCGCGTGGCTAATCCGTTCTGGAGAACAGTAATGAATACAGCATCATTGATTTTGACCAACGGTAAATTTCATACGGTGGATCGCGAGAAACCCCTGGCAACGGCGGTGGCCATCAAAGACGGAAAGTTTATTGCCGTCGGCAGCGAAGCGGAAGTCATGCAGTTCGCCGATACATCCACCCAAATCGTTGACGTGCAAGGCACCACCGGGATCCCCGGTTTGAACGACTCCCACCTGCATTTAATTCGCGGCGGGCTGAATTACAACCTCGAGCTGCGCTGGGAAGGCGTGCCCTCGCTCGCCGATGCGCTGCGGTTGCTGAAAGAGCAGGCCTTGCGCACGCCATCGCCGCAATGGGTACGCGTGGTCGGCGGCTGGACGGAATTCCAGTTTGCCGAACGGCGTATGCCGACGCTTGATGAGATCAACGCCGCCGCGCCCGATACGCCGGTGTTCATTCTGCACCTGTATGACCGCGCACTGCTCAACCGTGCTGCGCTCAGGGTAGTCGGTTATACCCGCGACACGCCCAATCCGCCGGGAGGCGAAATTCAGCGCGACAGCAACGGTAATCCAACCGGCATGCTGATCGCCCGTCCCAACGCCATGCTGCTTTACGCCACGCTGGCCAAAGGGCCGAAACTGCCGCTTGAACAACAGGTCAATTCCACCCGCCAGTTTATGCGCGAGCTGAACCGGCTGGGGCTGACCAGCGCCATCGATGCGGGTGGTGGTTTCCAGAACTACCCCGACGACTATGCAGTGATCGCCGAGCTGCATGAGAAAAAGCAGCTGACGCTGCGCATCGCCTATAACCTGTTTACCCAGCGCCCCGGACAGGAAGTGGAAGATTTCGAAAAGTGGACGGACATGCTCAAACCGGGGCAGGGCACGGATTTTTATCGCCATAACGGCGCCGGTGAGATGCTGGTGTTCTCGGCGGCGGACTTCGAAGATTTCCTCGAGCCGCGACCCGATCTGGCACCGGGCATGGAAGATGAGCTGGAGCGCGTGGTGCGTCATCTGGTGGAGCACCGCTGGCCGTTCCGCCTGCACGCGACCTATAACGAATCCATCAGCCGCATGCTCGACGTGTTTGAAAAGGTCAACAGTGATATTCCCTTCAACGGTCTTCACTGGTTCTTTGACCATGCGGAGACCATTACCGAGGCCAATATCGAACGGGTGAAAGCCCTCGGCGGGGGCATTGCCGTTCAGCACCGCATGGCGTTCCAGGGCGAATATTTTGCCGACCGTTACGGCAAGGAAGCCGTGAAGCAGACCCCGCCGGTGGCAAAAATGCTCAATGCGGATCTGCCGGTAGGTCTCGGCACTGACGCCACCCGCGTGGCGAGTTATAACCCGTGGACGGCGCTGTACTGGCTGGTCTCCGGCCGCACGGTAGGCGGAATGGCGATGTACGATGACGACGCCCGTCTGGACCGGGAAACGGCGCTGATGCTGTGGACGCAGGGCAGTTCCTGGTTCTCCAGCGAGCAGGGCAAAAAAGGTCAGATTAAGGTCGGTCAGTTGGCGGATCTGGTGCTGTTGTCGAAAGATTATTTCAGCGTTGCGGAGGAGGAGATCAAAGGGATTGAATCCGTGCTGACGATGGTTGACGGCAAAATTGTCTACGCGGCGGGCGGCTTCACTCCGCTGGCACCCCCTGCGATTCCGGTATTGCCCGACTGGTCGCCGGTGGTCAATGTGCCGGGTCATTACCGCAGTGCACCGCCGCTGGCGAATGGCCGCGTCGGCATGGTGCAGGTGCATCAGTGCAGCGGGCCGTGCGGTGTGCATGTTCATTCGCACGATGTGGCGCGCCAGTCGTCAGTGCCGGTATCAGACGATAACGCCTTTTGGGGCGCGCTGGGTTGTTCCTGTTTCGCGTTCTAATCTGCCTGCTCATCGGCCAGTCTCAGGACTGGCCGTTTTGATGGACCCCGTGTGCGGATGCGTCGTCGAGGAAGCGTCACCTGCGCGTCATAAAACCTTCACCCAATCCCGCTAGGTTAGGCCCATTACTCTTTGCAGAGATGCACAGCGGGCATGAGCTACCTATCACTACACAACATCAGGAAAACCTGGGGCCATAAAGTCGCACTCAATGACATCAGTTTTGATGTGCAAGAGGGCGATTTCATCGCGCTGCTGGGGCCTTCCGGCTGTGGTAAATCCACGATGTTACGCACCATTGCCGGGCTGGAATCTGCCGACAGCGGCGCGATCTACTTTCAGCACTCGGATGTCACCACACTGACGCCTTCCCAACGGAAGCTGTCGATGGTGTTTCAGTCCTACGCCCTGTTTCCCCATCTTAGTGTGCGGGAGAATTTGCTGTTTGGCCTGCGCGCCCGGGGGGAAGACAAACGCCAGTTTGCCTCACGGCTGGCCGAGGTCAGTCAGCTGATGGAACTCGAGACGCTACTGGATCGGCTGCCGGCTCAGCTCTCCGGCGGGCAGCAACAGCGCGTGGCACTGGGCCGTGCGGTGATCGCCAATAACAAACTGTGTCTGATGGATGAACCGCTGTCGAATCTCGACGCCAAACTGCGTCAGAGCATGCGCCGTGAAATCCGTGGCATTCAGAAAAAACTCGGTCTGACCATGGTGTATGTCACTCATGATCAGACTGAAGCCATGAGCATGGCCGACAAGATTATCCTGCTTAACGATGGCGCCATCGAGCAGCACGACACGCCGGACAATTTATACAACAACCCGGCGACGGTGTTTGCCGCCCAGTTCATCGGTGCGCCGCCCATGAATATCATCCCGTTATTGCGCCGTGACCTGCACCATTATTTGGGCGATATGCCGATCCCGGTCGTGGAAAACAGCCGCGAAGACGCGCTGTGTCTTGGCCTGCGTGCCGAAGAGATTCAGCTCACCGCAGCGGATAATGGCATCCTCAGCGGGCAGGTTATCAGCTACGAATATATGGGTGCAGACACGCTGGTGGTATGCCAATTGACCGCCTGTCAGGGCGCGATGACCGTCAAGATCCCGGGCATGAAACATTTTGCTGAAGGCAGCCCGGTTGGGCTGCGCTGGGCCACCCCTTCTCAATATTTCTTCTCGACCACCACGGGAAAGCGCTGCTACAGCGCTGAGCAAAAAATTTTACCGTTAGAGAAACGCTACGCCGTGTAGTCATCACTTTTTTATTTGCTCACATTCATTTGCTGAAGGGAAAAATATGTCTCTTGCTTTGCGTTTATCACGTCTGACGACGGCGGTTCTGCTGGTCACAGCAACCTCTGCTTACGCTGCTGATGCGGTGAAATTGCAGATGTATTACCCGATTGCGGTAGGGGGCAAAGTCAGCCATACCGTCGATAATCTGGTCGCCGATTTTGAAAAAACCCATCCTGATATCAGTATTCAGCCGGTCTATACCGGTGATTACGCCACCACCATCACCAAAGCATTAACCGCGTTTCGTGGCGGGAATGCGCCACAGATGGCGGTCATCGGTGACATCGAAGCCTATTCGTTGATCGACGCTGGCGCGATTTTGCCCGTCAGCGATTTAGCGAACGACGACGCGGGTAAAGCGTGGATTGATGGTTTTTACCCGGCCTTCATCCGCCACATTCAGGGCAAGGTCTGGAGCATTCCATTCCAGCGCTCAACCGTGGTGCTGTACTGGAACAAACAGGCTTTTGAGAAAGCCGGTCTTAACGGCGATACCCCTCCGGCCAACTGGCAGCAGGTGGTGGACTTCGGTAAGAAGCTGGTCGTGCGTGACGGCACTAACGTGACGCAATGGGGTATTGAAATCCCGTCGACACCAAACGGTTATTGGAACTTCCAGGGTATTGCTGCCACCAATGGCAGTCATCTGGATAACGGCAAAGGGACGGCGGTGACCTTCAACACCCCGTCTAACGTTGAAGCATTGCATTGGCTGGCCGATCTGGCGCAGAAAGAGAGCGTGTCGCCGAAAGGCGCTATCGCCTGGAGCACCACACCGCAAGACTTTATTGATGGCAAAACGGCCATGATGGTCACCACCACGGGCAACCTGACGACCGTGCGCGATAACGCGAAATTCCCGTTCGGTGTGTCGATGCTGCCTGAGAAAACCCAGCGTGGCAGCCCGACCGGTGGCGGCAACCTTTACGTCTTCAAAAATACCACGCCGGAACAACAGAAAGCCGCGATGGAATTCATCCGCTGGGTGTCTGCACCAGAGCAGGCCGCTCGCTGGAGTATTGCCACCGGATACGTTGCCACATCGCCTGCGGCATGGGAGACCGCCGTTATGAAGGATTACGTCAAGCAAGTTCCTCAGGCGCTGGTGGCCCGCGAACAGTTGAAATATTCGCAGCCTGAGCTTTCCACCTACAACAGCGTGCAGATTCAGGAGTTGCTCAACCATGCGATTGAAGCTGCCGTTACGCAGACCAAGACGCCAGAGCAGGCCCTTGAGTCCGCGCAGACGCAGGCCGACCGCCTGCTGAAACCTTACCAATAACGGACACCGTATGAGCACTCTTTACACGGTTGCCAGTGCAGCTCAGCGCCGGGGCCTGTCTTTACAGGTTTATGGTTATCTGTTGCTGTTACCCGCGCTGGGTTTTCTGCTGCTGTTTACCCATTACCCCGCGCTGGCAACGGTGTGGGAGAGTGTTTTCAGCGCAGCGCGAGGCGGAAATCCGGCCCATTTTGTTGGGCTGGATAACTACCGTGCGCTGTTGGATGACGACACCTTCCTGCTCGCTCTGCGAAATAATCTGCTGTATGCGGCCATCACCATCCCGCTGTCGGTGGTGCTGGCGTTACTGATGGCACTGGCGGTTAACCGCCACCTGCGGGGAAATGCCATCACCCGCGCGGCTTTCTTTATTCCCTCCCTGCTTCCGATGGTGGCCATCGCCAATCTGTGGTTATTTTTCTACACGCCGCAATTGGGCTTGCTTAACAAATTGCTGGCACTGTTCTCGCTGCCGGCGGTGAACTGGCTCGGCGACCCGCATACCGCGTTGTACAGCCTGATGGCGGTTTCCATCTGGCGTGAAGCGGGTTTTTTCATGATTTTTTATCTGGCCGCCTTGCAGCAGATTGACCCGAAATTAGCCGAAGCGGCGGAGATTGAAGGCGCATCCCGCCGCTACTTTTTCCGCCGCGTGCAGTGGCCATTATTAATGCCGACCACGCTGTTCATTTTGATCAATGCCTCGATGAATGCTTTCCGCATTGTCGATCAGGTGATCGCCATGACCAACGGCGGGCCGGACAACAGCACCAGTTTGCTGCTGTTTTACATCTACCGGACGGCGTTCAGTTATTGGGATTTGCCTTATGCCTCTGCCATGACGGTGGTGCTGCTGGTGATACTGGCTGCCATTGCATTAATTAAATTTAATCTGCTGGATAAGAGAGCGCATTACCAATGAGCATGACGATAACCCTGGCCCCGCGCCGCCCTTTTTCTGTCGGCAGGCTCTGTCTGAATCTGACGATCTGGACGGCGGCCCTGCTGTGGTTTTTGCCTATTCTGGTGGCCGTTTGGGTGGCGATTCACCCGGCGTCTGAGCAGGGCAGTTTTAACCTGTTTGCACCGCTCACGTTGCAGAACTTTATCCACGCCTGGCAGGCAGCACCGTTTGGCCGCTATTTTCTCAATACCATCATGCTGGTGTTGATGATTGTTATTTGCCAGCTGGTGTTGGCCACCATGGCGGCCTATGCGCTGGTGCGGTTTGGTCTTAAATGGTCCGGGGTGCTGTTTTCATTGATTTTATTGCAACTGATGATCAGCCCCGACGTCTTGATCCTGAATAACTATAAAACCATCGGCGCGTTTGGGCTAAGGGACAGCCTGCTCGGTATCGCACTGCCTTATTTTGCCTCCGCGTTTGCGATTTTTCTGCTGCGCCAGACGTTTAAAAGTATTCCGCTGGTGCTGGAAGAGGCGGCCATTGTGGAAGGTGCCAGCCGCTTTTATATTTTGCGCAGGATTTATATTCCGCTGGCGAAGCCGATTTATGTGGCGTTTGCGCTGGTGTCGATCAGTTTTCACTGGAACGATTTCCTCTGGCCGCTGGTGATCAGCGACTCAGTCAACGTGCGCCCCCTGACGGTGGGATTGCAGCTGTTTTCAGCCCCGGAGCAGGGCGTGCAGTGGGCGCTGATAGGTGCAGCGACCCTCATCACGTCATTGCCGTTGCTGCTGCTTTTCCTGGTATTCCAGCGTCAGTTTGTTCAATCCTTCATGCGTGCTGGCATTCGCTAGCAGGAGTACCCCGATGACTTTGCTACCTGAACATTACGTGTTGTCTCTGCCACAACAGCAGGCGCTGGGTAAGGTCAGTACGCTCTATCAAACGCCTGAAATCCGCTCATCATCCCCTGTTCGTACCACGTTGCGCTTCGGCCTGATTGCCGATCCGCAATATGCTGACGTGCCGCCTGATCTGGAAAATAACCGTTATTACCGGCACAGCCTGAGCAAACTTTCTGCCGCCATCACTGAGCTGAATGCGTTGCCGCTGGAATTTGTGGTGACATTGGGTGACCTGGTGGACCGCGACTGGTCAAGTTACGGACAGCTGCTGCCGTTGTATGACGGGCTGCACCATCCGCACGCGGCATTGATTGGCAATCACGATGCGCAGGTGATCTCCGACCATCTCGCAGCGCAGTCTCCAGCCCTCGGACTGCCCAAAAGTTATTATCAATTCACGCTGCCGGGTTACCGTTTTTTGGTTCTGGATGGCAATGATGTGAGCTTGTATTGCAACCATGCTAACGGCGACGATCGCCAGTTGGCCGAGTTCATGCTGGAAGATTTGATTGAGTGCCAGCAGTCGCAGGCACAGCCCTGGAACGGTGCGGTCGGGGCGCAACAGTTGGCCTGGATTGAGCAGAATTTGCAACAGGCCAAACGGCTGGGCGAGATGGTCATCGTCTTCGGCCATTACCCGCTGACCCCCATCAACAGTCATAACCTGTGGAACTGCGAAACACTGTTGGAGCTGCTTTGTGAGTATCAGGTGCGGGCCTATTTTGCCGGTCACGACCATCGCGGCGGCTATGACCGCATCGGCAGCACTGACTTTATTACGCTCAAAGGGATGCTCGACGGGGCCGACAGCTTGCCCTTTGCCAGCGTTGAACTGCAAAACGGTGAGTTAATGATCCACGGCTATGGCCCTGAAATCAGCCGCGTGCTGCCCGCCGTGGCCACTGATTGAAAAAGGTGGGTTCACCGGCACTCATCGACTAGGATTAACACAGGTTAATTCTGTGTTCTGAGTTCGGGAGAGAGTATGACAATCGACTATGCCATCTTTGGCGGCGGGTGTTTCTGGTGTACTGAAGCGGTGTTCAAAGATGTGATCGGTGTCGAGACGGTGGAAAGCGTCTACACCGGCGGGCGGCGGGCCAACCCTACCTATGAGCAGGTTTGTGCCGGTGTAACCGGTCATGCGGAAGCGATCCGCGTCGGCTTCGACCCGGAAAAACTGAGCTACGGCGATCTGCTGGATATCCACTTTGTCACCCATGATCCCACCCAGCTTAACCGTCAGGGCAACGATGTCGGGACGCAATACCGTTCGGTGATCTTCCCAGCCAATGAAGCACAACGCGCCGAAGCTGAAGCCGCTATTTTGCGCGCGCAGGCGGACAACAGCCAGCCGGTAGTGACTTCCATCGAGCCGCTGGGCGAGGTGTATGTGGCCGAAGATTATCACCAGAACTACTGGGACGGTGCCGGTCAGCGCAACGGTTACTGCATGGCCGTCATTCCCCCCAAACTGCAAAAGCTGCGTAAAAGTTATGCCAATCGAGTGAAATCATTGCACTCCGATAACGGATAGCTGGAGAGTAACAGATGATCACCGAGATGATTTATCCTCTCATATAGCCAAAACAGAGGCCGCCACCCCGTGTCACTTCCGGCCCATTTATTGATATGATTGATGGCACAGATTGCGCTGCAAGCTTGTCCGAAGCCCAATAGGATTGTCCGGCGCAACATCGGGTTGCGCCCGGTAAAGGGACTGGCGGAGAGTGAATGAAAGCTTTGATGAAAAACACGGAAATTGCCTGGGTCGGGATCACGTTAATGGTGCTGATTCTGGCAGGGTGTTCCAGTAAACCGCACTATAAAAAATATGATGCCCATGCTTATGACAGCGTGATTAACGAGGCGGCTGGCGACTATAAAGTTGACCCGAGGCTGATTACCGCGATTATTGAGGTTGAGTCGGGTTTCAACCCTGATGCGGTCAGCCCGTCGAATGCGATTGGCCTGATGCAGCTTAAAGCCTCGACCAGCGGCTGCGATGCGTACCGTTACAAAGGTAAACGCGGCTGCCCTGACGACAGCGATTTACGGGATCCTCAAACCAATATTGATCTTGGCACCGCCTACATCAGTGCGCTGCAACATCAGCAATTGAACTGGATAAACGACCCGGTTACCCGCCGCTACGCCACCGAAGCTGCCTATGCCAACGGCGCGGGTGCGCTGTTGCGCACCTTTTCCAGCGATCGCACAACGGCCATCAGCATGATTAACCAACTGTCGCCTGACGCGTTTAACTGGCACGTTCGTCAATACCATCCGGCTGCGCAGGCACCGAGATATATGATGAAAGTCGAGAAAGCCTACAGCAGGTTGTAAGGTAAATTCATGCCTTTCCTGTGTATATATGCAGACAGGTATGGGCTTATTTTTTAACGCCGATAAAACCAATGTTGGATTAACATCCTCCCACCAATAATATGTGGGAGGATGGCATGAAAAAATTAATTCAAAATTATATTTTTCATGGGTGGAATATATCCATAGTCGAAGACGCGCTCTACATATGAGCGATCTCCCGTCAGCACTATTTTCACGGTAGGGGCTTCTGTCCCCCCAATTCTATAATTGCCATCGCTGGTAGGGACGTTATCAATAAATGACGTGACCAAACCATTAGGCATCACGCAGTGAGAATACGTTTGGAAGGGTTGTGATGGCGGATTACCTAAGACTAAACCGGAACCGTTCATTGGTGAGTAAGGTCCTGTCAGATTATTACTGAAGAAGCCGTACACACCGTCAGGGCCGGTTAATCCATCGGCATAAGTATATTTATGACTGATCGTGAACAGATAATATTTTCCATCCTGAAACACAAAATGAGGACGCTCAGTCTGGTCATTGACCCCGACAGCGGTCACCAATGGAGGAAGGATTTCCCATTCATCACCGGAAAGGTCTTTAGCCACGGCCATGCCAATACACCCTACTTTGTCTTTAGCATTGCCAATATCCTGATAACCAGGAGGAACGATCCCCATCTCTTTTTTGGTAATAACATGTGTGCCGCTGTCACCCGCCACATTACCCTCAAATAGCATATACAGTTTGCCATCATTCTGATCGATAAACGGACTTGGGTCTCTAAAGTTCCAGTAAGGGTTTTGGCTTTCGGTTTGATAAATAACACCATCAGCTGAGAACAGGGGTTTAACTTCATTAAAGCCCGTTAAGGTGACTCCGTCATCTGAAGTGAGGACCTTACCTTTTACTTTAACGATGGTTGCACCCGGTGTTACCGCGGTGTAATAGAGATCAATATCACCCTCCTCGTTGAGTAAAACAGGGGTGCCTGCCCATTCACGGGTGGTCGGAGAGACACCTTCTGCCATAACGCGCCCACCAAAAATCCAATCTTTACCTGTGCGGGAGTACCAGAAACAAATTTTTGCCCGCCCATGACGGTTAGTCCAATCACTTGTTATGTCATAATTACCCTCTGCATCCAGGTATTCTGAGTTATGGGTATTGCGCTGAGCTGTTAATGTGAAAATAACTGACCAGCCGTCAACCGATACAATAGTTCCATCCAGGGATCTCAGTGGCATAGTATCCCAAATAAAGACGTCTTCACTCATTACAGGAAAGTCAGGGCTGACAATCGGCTGAGTTGTGGTGGGGTCATTTTCATTGACCTTTAAAGCATCAGCACGAGTCCAGATAGTGGGCTTATAGTTTACGTTAGTCATAAATATCCTTTGATTAAGCGTTAATATTGTGTGACTTATTAAGTCGTGAAAATACTCGCATGATTAACGCTTAAGTGCATTGGCTTGCTGTTGTGTGGTAATTCTGACATTGTTTGCATGATTTTTATAAAACCCAATAGTGCCTCTATTAATTGATTTTTATGAAATTAACCAGGTCTTTTAATTTATATTTTAATTGATGGGCGTCGGCCGTTTTTATAATAGGTTTTCAGATTAAGACTATTTTATTTTATTTTTATCGGTTGTGTTTCTATGAGGTTTACTTATTGCGTTGAACGCGAGAAAAGCCAAATATTTCTGATGAAGGCTGCACTCAGCTAGCTGATAATGGATAGGGTAAACATGCACATTTATTTATGCCGTGATGACATTCACTTGTCATGAGTAATGAACACGGTATGACATTGTTTCTTATATAATATATGAAACACTCTCCCTCCATGCTTATGCTGACAAAAAAGGCTTCAGATCCAAAGATCTAAAGCCTTTATTTTTAGCGGCGTCATAACGACGCGGTTATCTCATGGTAACGAATTCTTCCGCGCCGGTGGGGTGGATCGCCACGGTGTTGTCGAAGTCTTTCTTGGTCGCGCCCATTTTGACGGCCACGGCGAAGCCTTGCAGCATTTCGTCCATGCCATAGCCGATACCGTGGATACCGACGATTTTCTCCTCAGCACCGACGCACACCAGCTTCATGCGGCACGGCTGGCGGTGTTTCGTCACGGCGGTATACATCGCGGTGAATGCCGATTTGTAGACTTTCACGTTGTCTGCGCCGTACTGCTCAATCGCCTGAGGCTCAGTCAGGCCCACGGTGCCGATTGGCGGATGGCTGAACACCACGGTGGCGATGTTGCTGTAATCCAGATGTTCGTCAGGCTTGTTGTTGAACAGGCGTTCAGACAGGCGGCGGCCCGCCGCCACGGCTACGGGTGTCAGTTCAACTGCGCCGGTGTTATCGCCCACGGCGTAGATACCTTTGACGCTGGTGTTCTGGAATTTATCGACTTCAATGTAGCCTTTGGCGTTGGTTTTCACACCGGTCGCTTTCAGGTTGAAGTTGTCGGTTTCCGGTTCGCGGCCAATGGCCCAGACCAGGCTGTCGACTTCAAACTCTTTACCGTTTTCCAGCTTCAGGGTCAGGCTGCCGTCGGCATTTTTCACCACTTCTTTTGGAATCGATTCGGTATGCAGCGCCGGGCCTTCGGTGTTGATCACTTCCAGCAGGGTCTCGACGATTAACGGGTCGAAAGTACGCAGTGGTGCGTGTTTACGCACAAACAGATGGGTTTCAGAACCCAGTGCATTCATCACACCGGCGATTTCTACCGCGATGTAACCGGCGCCAACCACCGCAACGCGTTTCGGCATTTCGGTCAGATCAAAGAAACCGTCGGAGTCGATACCGTATTCCGCACCCGGAATGTTCGGGTGGTTCGGGCGACCGCCGGTGGCGATCAGGATGTGATCCGCGGTGATCTTCTCGCCGTTGACTTCCACGGTATGATCGTCAACGAAGCGCGCGAAACCTTTGATCACGTCAACGTTGTTTTTGCCCAGCACGTTGTCGTACGAGGTGTGGATGCGGTCGATGTACGCGGTGCGGTTGGCAACCAGCGTCTTCCAGTTGAAGCTGTTGACGGTGGTATCAAAGCCGTAATCCGGGCCGTAGTTACGGATAGCTTCAGCGATTTGCGCCGCATGCCACATCACTTTTTTCGGTACACAACCCACATTGACGCAGGTGCCGCCGAGCTCTTTCGCTTCGATCAGCGCACATTTTTGCCCATACATGGCAGCACGGTTAATTGATGCGATACCGCCGCTGCCGCCGCCAATTGCCAGATAGTCATAATGTTTGGTCATCGGATTTTCCATGAATTTTGAAAAATGAAGAACGCCAATACCAGCGTCGCTAATCTACATAATTGCCTAAGAGTTTAACGTGGGAATTGAGTTTGTCGCAAAGTTTGGAACGATGATTGCGATAGGTTTGATAGCCAGAGCCTTTGGATAAGCGGCTCTGGCATGACTAAGCGGGAAATATCAGCGAGGATTTACTCAGGAACGACCCATTTGACCAACTGATGGCCGGTACCGGAAGGCACCAGCGTTTCGAGCAGCCAGGGTAGAACGGTGTTCATTTGCTGCTCGAGTTTCCATGGCGGGTTAATCACGATCATCCCCGAGGCGGTCATACCGCGCTGATCTCTGTCCGGGCGCACGCCCAGTTCGATTTGCAGAATGCGGCGGATGCCGGTCGCTTCGAGCTCACGCAGCATTTTTTTGATCTGCTGACGCAGTACCACGGGATACCACAGGGCGTAAGTGCCAGTGGCAAAACGTTTGTAGCCTTCCTGGATGCCTTTTACCACGTCCTGATAATCGGTTTTCAGCTCATACGACGGGTCCATCAGGATCAGGCCACGGCGTGAGAGAGGCGGCAGCTGGGCTTTAATCTGCTGATAACCGTCTTCGCGCAAGACTTTCGCACGGCTATCTTTCTGGAACTCATTACGCAACAGCGGGAAGTCGCTCGGGTGCAGTTCGGTCATGTGCAGTTTGTCATCTTCACGCAGCAACTGGCGGGCGATGAGCGGTGAGCCTGGGTAGTAACGCAGATTCTCGTTGCGGTTGAAATATTTGATGACCGACATGTAAGGAGCCAGCTCGGCGGGTTGATCTTCGCGCTGCCAGATGCGTGCAATGCCTTCCATATATTCGCCCGTGCGTTCGGCGTGTTCACCGCTCAACAGGTAGCGACCGGCACCGGCGTGGGTGTCGAGATACAGGAAAGGTTTATCTTTTTCTTTCAGAGATTCAATGATCAGGCTCTGAACGGTGTGTTTGAGGACGTCGGCGTGGTTGCCAGCGTGAAAACTGTGGCGGTAACTCAGCATGGATTTACGTTTCCGAATAATGAATGTAGACAGTAAAATCAGTGGGTTACCGAAAATTTATACTGTGCCTGGATAGTGATGCAGGCTGCCGCTGAAAACGGCGCGCCTTTAATGCGGCTTAGTATAAACCGTCTGTTAGCCACAACCTAACCAGATCCCAGCACCCATTGATTTTCCCACCCCTTGACCGCATGTTAGAAGTTACGTCATCTTTAAGAAGACCCTCATTCCCGGTGTGTTGCGCGAAGAGCCGAAGCCAGCGCCACGCGCATCATGCACACAACAACAGGACCTCCCTATGACTACAGCTTCAACCAATCCGCTTTTGCAAGACTTTACCCTGCCGCCGTTTTCTGCGATTCGCCCTGAACATATCGTTCCTGCCATGCAATCGGCTATTGAAGCGTGCCGCCAGACGGTTGAAAAGGTGGTGGCGCAATCCGGCCCTTTCAACTGGGAAACCCTGTGCCAGCCGCTGGCGGAAAGCGACGATCGCCTGAGCCGTATCTGGTCACCGGTCGGGCATCTGAATGCGGTGAAAAACAGCCCTGAGTTGCGTGAAGCCTACGAGCAGTGCCTGCCGATCATCTCCGAATTCAGCACCTGGGTAGGGCAACACGCCGGTCTGTACAACGCCTACCGCGACCTGAAAGAGGGCGAGCACTATGGCCAACTGACGCTGGCGCAGAAGAAAGCCGTGGACAACGCGCTGCGTGACTTCGAGCTGTCAGGGATTGGTCTACCCCCGGAGAAACAGAAACGCTACGGTGAGATCTCCGCCCGCTTGTCTGAGTTAGGTTCGACCTACAGCAACAACGTGCTTGATGCCACCATGGGTTGGAGCAAACTTATCAGCGACGTTGCTGATTTAGAGGGGTTGCCGGAAAGTGCGTTGGCGGCGGCCAAAGCGCTGGCCGAATCGAAAGAGCAGGAGGGCTGGCTATTAACGCTGGATATCCCAAGCTATCTGCCGGTCATGACCTACGGTGTAAACCGTGAACTGCGTGAAGAGATGTACCGCGCCTTCCTGACCCGTGCGTCAGACCAGGGGCCGAATGCCGGGAAATGGGACAACAGCGCGGTGATGGCCGAAACGCTGGCGCTGCGCCACGAACTGGCAGAACTGCTGGGTTTTGCCTCGTTCGCTGATATGTCACTTGCCACCAAAATGGCTGAAAACACCTCGCAGGTGATCGACTTCCTCAATGACCTCGCCAAACGCGCCCGCCCTCAGGCGGAGCAGGAGCTGGCCCAACTGCGCGCTTTCGCCAAAACGCATTATGGCGTGGATGCAATGGAAGCCTGGGACCTGCCGTTCTACGGCGAAAAACAGAAACAACATTTATTCTCTATTAATGACGAACAGCTGCGCCCGTACTTCCCCGAACAGCGTGCGCTGGAAGGGCTGTTTGAAGTCGTGAATCGTATTTACGGCATCACGGCCAAAGAGCGCACTGACGTTGAAATCTGGCACAAAGATGTGCGTTTCTTCGACCTGTTCGATGAGTCCGGTGAGCTGCGCGGCAGCTTCTATCTCGACCTGTATGCGCGTGAGCATAAACGCGGTGGTGCCTGGATGAACGACTGTGCCGGTAGCCTGCGTAAAGCCAACGGTGAAGTGCAAAAACCGGTCGCTTATCTGACCTGTAACTTTAACGGTCCGGTTGGCAACAAACCGGCGCTGTTTACCCACAACGAAGTCACCACGCTGTTCCACGAATTTGGCCACGGTCTGCACCATATGCTGACCAAAATCGACACTGCAGGCGTGGCCGGTATTTCCGGTGTGGCGTGGGATGCGGTCGAACTGCCAAGTCAGTTTATGGAAAACTGGTGTTGGGAACCGGATGCGCTGGCGTTTATCTCCGGCCATTTTGAAACCGGTGAACCGCTGCCGAAAGAGATGCTGGATAAAATGCTGGCCGCCAAAAACTATCAGGCTGCGTTGTTTATTCTGCGTCAACTGGAGTTCGGCCTGTTCGACTTCCGTATGCATGCCGAGTATGACCCGGCCAAAGGCGCGCAGATTTTGCAGACGCTGGCGGAGATCAAAAAGCAGGTTGCCGTGGTGCCATCACCAAGCTGGGGCCGTTTCCCCCACGCATTCAGCCATATTTTTGCGGGCGGTTATGCGGCCGGATATTACAGCTACCTGTGGGCGGAAGTGCTCTCTGCTGATGCCTATTCGCGCTTCGAAGAAGAAGGGATTTTCAATCGACAAACCGGGCAGTCTTTCCTCGACAACATTTTGTCACGTGGCGGTTCGGAAGAGCCGATGGAGCTGTTCAAACGCTTCCGTGGGCGTGAACCTCAGCTGGATGCTATGCTGCGTCATTACGGTATTAAAGAGAGCGGCACGAAAGAGCCTGCCTGAGGAAACGTCACCCCGTGAGTGTCTGTTTAATTTGTGAAGAAGGCGCCGATGCAGGCGCCTTATCTATTCTGGCCGAACGCTGGAACCTGACGTCAGATAGCGACGCCGTGATGGCGCTGGTGCTGACGCCTGAACGTCTTGAGTTGCGAAAGCGCGATGAGCCTAAACTGGGCGCGATTTATGTCGATTTTGTCGGTGGCACTATGGCACACCGGCGTAAGTTTGGCGGTGGTCGTGGTGAAGCCGTGGCAAAAGCCGTTGGCATCAAAGGCGGATACCGGCCCAATGTGGTCGATGCGACGGCGGGGCTGGGGCGTGACGCCTTCGTACTGGCGTCGCTTGGCTGTCACGTGCGGATGCTTGAGCGTAACCCGGTGGTGGCTGCGCTGCTGGATGATGGCCTGGCGCGCGGTTATCGCGATGCGGAAATCGGCCCGTGGCTGCGTGAACGTATGACGCTGTTACATGCATCCAGCCTGACGGCACTGGCGGACCTGACGCCAAAACCGGAGGTGGTGTACCTTGATCCGATGTATCCGCATAAACAGAAAAGTGCGCTGGTGAAGAAAGAGATGCGGGTATTCCAGGGGTTAGTGGGCCCGGATGCGGATGCAGATGGCTTGCTGGAACCCGCACGTCGTCTGGCGACCAAGCGGATTGTCGTTAAACGGCCAGACTATGCGCCACCGATGGCCGATACCCCCGCGCAAGCTGCCCTGACCACCAAAAGTCACCGGTTCGATATATACACACCGTTATAAAACAATTTCTCAATCAAGGCCGTATCGACGTTCGCCGGTTGTGGCTTCACCGCCGCCACTGGCAACTGCGTCACATGGCCGACCAGCATGACCGGCAAACCTTCCGCTTCCCATCCATGAAACAGCGCCTGCTGGCGTTCGCTCAGGTGTTTATCTGACCAAATCACATAATGTTGCATGTTAAAGCGCGACAGATCCGGTTCGGCAATGGTGGCAGAGATCACTTCCACCCGTAAGCCTTCCCCTGCCAGTGACATGGCTTCCAGCCACATTTCCAGCGGGTCGCGGATGTGCATCGCCATCAGCAATACGCGGGGCAAGCCTTTCTTTCGTGACGTGGTGAGGATAAAAGCCGAATACTCGATGATGGCGCCGTCGAGCAGGCCGAGTTGTTGTTTCATCAGCGGGTGTTTGCTGGAGGCCAGAAAACGGCGCAGCGGACGAAACACGTCATTCACCAGATTGGCAGGCGGGTATTCGCGGCCGCAGCGCCAGGTAATGCGGCGTAATTTGTCGGCATCGAAATGGTCGAGACAGGTGAGGATTTCAGCCTGAATCTCCCGCCAGCCATTGAGACATTCAGTGGTTTCGCCCAGGATCCGGCTGCGGATCTGGCCGAGTGGTACGCCACGGTTTACCCAGTCGAGGATCACATGAATCTGTGACAGATCGTCGTCGCTGTAGAGGCGCTGGCCTTGTGGGGTACGGTGCGGTTTGATTAATCCGTGACGCTGCCAGGTGCGCAAGGTAATGGGGTGTACGCCGCAGAGCTGGGCGGTGGTGTCGATATCGTATGTCGCCATGACGTCTGACAGTTCCTTTTTGCCTGAGAGATACCTCCCCTAGCTATAAAAGAAATTCCTGATTTTGTATAGCTCATTCATTAGTTTTGTGAATGTTTTAAAAAATTTCAATGATACAAAACAAAAGGAGATGCCGTGGCATCCCCTTTTCCATGCCGTCTTTCAGACATTATTCGGCGTCTTCTTCGTCACGCAGCGGAACAATCAGCATATCGATATGAACGGTGTTAATCAATTGACGTGCTGAAGACATCAGTTTGCTCCAGAAGTCCTGATGATGGCCACACAGCACTAAATCGACGCTGTATTTATTAATGGCATCCACCAACACTTGCGCTAAATCACCGCTGCCGCTCAGGGTTTCTGAAATCGGGTAGCCCGCATTTTGCGACAGTTCAGTCAGCGCGTGGTGGGTTTCTTCAGAAATACGTTTCTGCATGTCGCCCAGATTGACATCAATCAGACCAGTGTATAAATCGGAGTAGTTAACATCAACATGGATCAGCGACACTTTGGCGTTATAGGGGCGCGCCATGGAGACTGCTTTTTCGACCAGCACTTTGCTTTCGGGGGACAAATCAACCGCAATGAGTATGTGTTTGTAAGACATAAGAAAACTCCTTCCATAGGTCAGCGAATAGCGATATCAGTATCATACGATCTTCATTTTTTAAGTATAGCGCTAAAAGGGCGTGAGAAATCAAGCCGGTCACCCCGTTTCCAGAAAGTGATTCTGATGCAAATCCATAGACGTAAATAATATGAAGATGCAGCCCCCCTTTTTTATTTCGTTTCCTACACTGAATATTAAGGGACCGGCGTTGTGTGCCAGACGTCTCTGGTTTTTATTGTGACGACAGGGTGGGCGGGTGCACTTTTACCCGGGGGGTGAGATGTCTTAGGTCGTAGGGCGAAGCGGCGAACAGGCGTCATATTTAAGGCGGCACTGTGCGTGGTAAATTCGTCTTGAGGGGGAATTATGATCAGTCCCGTTGCGCTGTTTTGGGCCTTATGTTTTGTCTGCGTCGTCAATATGCTGCGTTACTACTCTTCATTGCGGGCATTACTGGTGGTGTTACGCGGGTGCGATCCTTTGCTTTATCAGTATGTCGATGGCGGTGGTTTTTTCACGGCTCACGGACAACCGAGTAAGCAAATCAGACTGGTGCGATACATCTATGCCCAGCGCTATAGCGATCATCATGACCCCGAGTTTATCCGACGCTGTGAGCGGGTTCGCGGGCAGTTTATGCTGACGACATGCCTGTGTGGGCTCATTTTGGTCTGTATGTTGGCGATGATAATCTGGTATTGAAAACCGGCTATGGAGGGTGTGGTGAAGAGGCAAGGCAAATAAAAAGGCGGCTTATTCCTATGAATAGCCGCCTTTTTTACATCACGTCATCAGACTTAAATCAGTTTCAGCGCGATCCAATACAGCCCACCGGAAAGCACAATCGAGACTGGCAGGGTTAAGATCCATGCCATCGCGATGTTTTTCACCGTTTTGCTCTGCACACCGCCGCCGTCTACCAACATAGTACCGGCCACTGCAGATGAGAGAACGTGGGTGGTGGACACTGGCATTCCGGTATAACTGGCCACACCAATCGACACGGCGGCAGTTAACTGCGCCGATAGCCCTTGTGCATAAGTCATGCCTTTCTTGCCAATTTTTTCACCGATGGTGGTCGCAACGCGCTTCCAGCCAATCATGGTACCCAGTGCCAACGCCAGGGCAACAGCGATGATGATCCAGATCGGGGCATATTCTACGGTTTGCAGAATGTCGCCTTTCAGCTCACCAAGAAAGCGTTTGTCAGCCGGGGTGGTTTCTTCCAGCTTGGCGGCTTTATCGGCAGTATCCGCAGCGCACATCAGCAGGCGACGCATATGGCTGCGTTGCTCCGGTGACAGGTCGCTGTAGGATTGCAGATTCGCCAGTAACACCTGCGTACGGTCAATCGCGTCCAGTGCATGCGAACTGTCGCAATGGAACACTTTTTCCTTCTGCGAATCTGCGACTGCCGCTGCAGATTCATCTGGCGTTTGCACCAGCGGCGTCATCGCCACGATGTGCGGCAGGGCGTTACTATGCTGCTGATAGTACTGTTGCAAGTGCGTAACGGCGTCGCGGGTACGGGTGATATCGTAACCGGTGGCGCTCATGTTCAGCACAAAGCCCGCAGGTGCTACGCCAATCAGCACCAACATGATCAGACCAATGCCTTTCTGACCGTCATTGGCGCCGTGCGAGAAGCTGACCCCAATGGCTGACAGAATCAGACCGATGCGGGTCCAGAATGGCGGCTTCTTTTTACCGTCTTTCTTTTCACGTTCAGCTGGCGTCAGGTGAATACGCGCGTGTTTTTTGGTTCCGCTCCAGTAGCGGCGCAGCACGAAAATCATGGCTCCGGCCATTATCATCCCGACCAGCGGTGAAATGATCAATGACGCGAAAATACCGATCATCTTCGGAATGTTTAATGCATCTACCACCGAGCTGTGGGTGATTAATGCATTGGTCAGACCGACACCGATAATGGCACCAATAAGGGTATGAGAACTGGAGGCCGGCAGGCCGAAGTACCAGGTTCCCAGGTTCCAGATGATGGCGGCCAGCAACATGGAGAACACCATGGCCAGACCGTGAGTGGAACCGACATTCAGTAAAAGATCAGTCGGCAGCAAATGAACAATGGCGTAGGCCACGCTCAAGCCACCGAGAATAACGCCTAAGAAGTTAAATACCCCAGCCATAACGACCGCAAGTTGCGAGCGCATTGCGCGGGTATAGATGACGGTTGCTACTGCGTTAGCCGTATCGTGAAAGCCGTTGATGGCTTCGTAGAACAGCACAAACAGTAACGCGAGAATCAACAACGAGCCGGTATGAAAATCTAACCCGGCAAATAAATGCAGCATAATTGTTACGCCAGTTTGTGGTCATGAACGCCGCGCATTATCTGCGAGAACAGGGGGACGGTAAAAGGAAAATATGACATTTTTTTGACTAGAAACAGGTCATTATTTACCTTTTTTAAGGCTAATCTTTTCTAAATCAACGCGTTATTTGCTCATTAAAGATGAAACATTTGCTTACTTTGGTATTTCGACGGGCTTACTGGCTGGCTTCAGGCCCGTTAGCGCCTTACAATCGCGCCCCGAAGCGGCAAATGGCGAATTTTTTGCACCCGCCTGCTGCTATAAACGTAGCTAACCTAGCTAAAGATTGAAAGAAAAGTGAGGCCGAAGTGGAACAGGTTGATGTTGTTGTCGTTGGCGCCGGTGCTGCCGGACTGTTCTGCGCAGCGCTTGCAGGCCAGGGTGGCCGCCGCGTCGTTTTGCTGGATAACGGCAAGAAGATTGGCCGCAAAATTCTGATGTCCGGCGGTGGGCGCTGCAATTTCACCAATTTATATGCAGAGCCGGCGGCTTATCTGTCGCAGAACCCTCACTTTTGTAAATCGGCACTGGCCCGTTATACCCAGTGGGACTTCATCGATATGGTCAACCGGCACGGTATCGCCTGGCATGAGAAAACCCTCGGCCAACTGTTCTGCGATGATTCGGCGCAGCAAATTGTCGCCATGCTGGAAAGCGAATGCGCCAAAGGTCTGGTTGATATACGTCTGCGCAGTGAAATTACCGGTGTCGAAAAAACAGAAAATGGCTTTGATATCAAGGTTAATGGCTCAACTGTGAGTGCTCACTCACTTGTGGTAGCCAGCGGCGGGTTATCGATGCCTGGCCTGGGGGCCTCCCCGTGGGGATACCGTCTGGCCGAACAGTTTGGGCTGAAGGTGTTACCTACCCGCGCGGGTCTGGTGCCTTTTACGCTGCATAAACCGCTGCTTGACCACATACAGACGCTCTCTGGTGTCTCCGTACCTGCAGTCCTGACCGCCGAAGATGGAACGGTGTTTCGCGAAAGTATTCTGTTTACTCATCGCGGCATGTCAGGCCCGGCCGTTTTACAGCTGTCGAGCTATTGGCAGCCAGGTGAGTTTGTGAGCGTTAACTTACTCCCTGATGTAGACCTGGCGGGGTTTTTAGATTCTCAGCGCCAGCAGCACCCCAACCAAAGCCTGAAGAATACGCTGGCGATGCAATTGCCTAAGCGGCTGGTGGAATGTTTGCAAACCCTCGGTCAACTGCCGGACGTCACGCTGAAGCAACTGCATGCGTCACAGCAGGCAGAGCTGGTAGAACAATTGCAAAACTGGCAGGTGCAGCCGAACGGCACCGAGGGCTATCGCACTGCAGAAGTCACCCTCGGCGGTGTCGATACCAAAGCACTCTCGTCAAAAACCATGGCCGCCGCCAAAGTGCCGGGTTTGTACTTTATTGGCGAAGTGGTAGACGTCACCGGCTGGCTGGGGGGTTACAATTTCCAGTGGGCGTGGAGCTCCGCGTGGGCCTGTGCGCAGGATTTGGTGAGTGTTCTGGAACAATAAACTTTGTACAGAGTCGTTTTCAGAACCTTCGCATCTGCGCATTCGTGACCCTGACCCAGAATCCTGCTCCATTCAGAAACAGAATTCCGACCATTGCCTGCACGGCTTAAAACCGATAACAGCACTGAATTTGCGGGAAAACTGCCGGGCAGGTGGCGTATCAAAGGGGAATTAGGATCGACTTCTCACGGCCGGGAACACCGGCGGATAACGCCACTGTGGAGTCTTTCAATGAGTGGCTGAAATGTCTTTATTTATTTCCCATGCGTCCGCAAAAGATGACACCATCTTTCGATTTCATTTAACGTAATGTACATGAACTTATCAACACCAGACTCTTTTTCTTTCGGGATCGGGTAGATAATACATGGGTACTCGGAGGGTTTGTCGTTCTCCATCCAGGTTGTCACTTCATCCTCGGTAAAAACATCACAGATACAGAGGTTGTTCTCATAATACCAACGTTTGTATTCTTCAAAATTTCTCAAAACAAGTGTATTCATTTTATATTTCCATATTAGGTGCGGTCATACGGTTATGTGACGAAAACTCATCGTCGGCACGTAGGTCCATTTAAGATTTATTAATTTTAACATTCGTCTTCGGGCAGGCGTTAAAATGATTATTTTTGTTTTTGTAAATGATTGCCGCGATGGGGCGCACAATGTTTTTTTGTTTTTCAGTACGTTAGTTTATGAAAATCATTTAAAAAATCTTGGTGTAATTATTTACTCCGCCTTAAAGATATATTTCTTTTTATTAAACTATTACTTTCGAATTCATTGGTGAGGATGATTCCATGTTTGGTTTTTATAAAAAATACTTTCATATTATGGAATTTATCTTTTGATTAATCAGCCTATACTTCGTCAGCAGTAAGGCTGCGGCTGTGATGTTTTTTAAGTGGATACACCACAGTGATATTTTTGATATTAATGAGGAATTATATTTTGAACATTAAAACGTTAGGGCTAGTAACATTAATTGCTTGCCCACTCTTTTCTTTCGCCTCCGATGGGGACATCACCTTTACCGGGCTGGTCACATCATCAGCCTGTAGTCTGAGTGGTTTTAATGGTGGCACGACGACAACAGGGGAAACGATGGCATTGCCTACCGTAACACCCTCTTCTTTTTCTGCGAGTAATGGTTATGCAGGTATGACCGATTTCACTGTTGACCTTAAAGATTGTGATATCACAACATTTAAGAATGCGCAGGTTGCTTTCAGTGGTTCGCCCGATTCACTGGATAATGAAATCTTAAAGAATAATGCAAGCACCTCACCCGCTTCAGGTGTCGGTGTCGCCATTTTAGAAAATGATGGGACTACGCTGATTGATATTAACGGTGGTGCACCTTCACAAAAACAACAGTTAAGTGAGGGGAAAACCTCCCTGAAATTTAAAGTGGCATATAAATCCAATGCATCAACCCCCGCAGTGACTGCCGGTAATGTCAGCGCCAAGACATTTATTGATATCACTTATCAATAAAAACGTTATTACGGCAAGGAGAACCGTCGACATTCAACAAAAATCAGAAGCAGCACACTGTGAAAAAATTTAAATCATTCTTTATTTTGAGAACTTTCATTGTGTTGACTGCTTTCTTCTCTTTATCATCATTCGCCGGTGAGAGCATTACACCCCCAGCGAATAAAGATACAGAATTCGATGCGGATTTTTTACGTAAAGACACTCAGGAAATACCTCAACAATTTTATCACCCGAATGCTGTTTCAGCCGGAATAAAGAATGTTGATATTGTTTTAAACGGCAAAGCTCTGTTCAAAACGAAAATTAATTTTATTACAGGTAACGACTCCCAAAATGCCACTCCATGCTTAACCATGGCGTTATTGCATCAGATGGGACTGGATCAGCATCTAAATAAATCTGGCACCAGTGGTAATGAAGCGTGCTACGACCTGTTAGCAAAATGGCCAGATGGCACAATTAAGTACGATGAAGCGATGCAGCAACTTAATATCACCGCACCGCAGGCTGCAACCAATGTCGCTTCGCAGCGTGAAATGATTGATCCCTCGCTGTGGGATCGCGGTGTGAATGCACTGCGTATGAGTTACTCGGGTTACGTTTATCATACCGATAGCCATGACAACCGCGATGGGGATTCTGAGAGTAGTGATACGGCTTATTTGAGTCTGAACTCTGGCGTAAATCTCGGTAACTGGCGCTTCTACAGTTTCGATACGTTCAATAAATCCCAGCAGGGCTGGGAACAAAACCACGATCGTGCCTATGCCGAGCGTGATATCGCTGCTTTGGTCTCGCGTTTTACCGTCGGTGATGTTTATGCCAGTACCTCAAGCGATGTGCTGGGGATCTTGCCGATTCGGGGTATGACGCTGGAAACCAATAATCAAATGTTGCCTTCGGATACGTTCAGCTATTCGCCGGTGATCCGTGGGGTTGCCCGCAGCAATGCGCGCGTTGTTATCCGCCAGCGGGGGAACATTATCTACAGCAAAACCGTTCCACCCGGTAACTTTGCGATCAGTGATTTGAACAATGGCCAAATTGGGGCCGATTTAGATGTCACCGTAGAAGAGAGTGATGGCAGCAAGCAGCAGTTCACGGTGCCTTATACCTCGCTGCCCAATATGCTGAGGCCCGGCACCTGGCGTTACAGTCTGAGTGCCGGACGCTATCGCGATGACGGACTTGCCTATCAGCCACTGGTTGCGCAAGGGAGTCTGCAATATGGCTGGGAGAAGTTAACCCTCAATGACTTAGTGGTGGCGGGTGAAGGTTATCACTCCATGGCACTGGGGGGCGCATTCAATCTCGGTTCACTCGGGAGTATCTCGCTGGATTGGGCGCTGGAGAAACATCAGTCTGCTTCAGGTATGCGTGTCGAGGATGAACAGGTTGCCGCAGGAACCAGTGGCAGGGCGCTGCGTCTGCTTTATGCGCGTCGTTTTGACACCACGGATACATCATTGCAGCTGATGGGATACCGGTATCAGTCCAGAGATTTTTTAGATTTTCCTGAATATGCGAGCGCAATGTGGGGAAATGACGATACCCAGCATCATCGCAAAAATGAATTTCAGGCTACGCTTAATCAAGGTCTTGGTGATTTCGGTAATGGATACCTGACGCTTCAGCGCGATAATTATTACGACGAAAGCGCCAGCAATACCTCTTTAACCATGGGATACAGTTTTAATATTAAAGCGGTCAATGTAGGCATCAGCTACAGCTATCAGGCCAACTCCGATGACGGCTCGGATAGCGCACCCGATCGCCAACTGTCACTCAATTTCTCCGTTCCTTTGGATATGGGCGACAGAAGAAGCCGCAATCTATCGTTTAGCACTAACTCCGGTAACCACTCCAGTGGATCGCAAATGGCGACGGTATCGGGTACGGAATTGGACAATGCCATGAACTACTCTTTGTCAGCACAGCATGACAGCAACGGATATTCGCCTTCGGCATCGGTTACCTACCGCAACAGCATGGCTAATATGAATGCCAGTGCCAGCGTCACTCAGGATAGCCGCCAGTATTCAGCCGGGATTTCTGGTGGCGTCGTGGCCTATAACCACGGCGTGGTGCTGTCCCAACAATTGGGCGACACGATTGCGATTATTGAAACACCCGGAGCTCAGAATATCAGTGTGGAAGGGCAGCCTGGGGTGTCGACCAACCGTTGGGGACGTGCCGTAGTGCCGTCGATTTCAGCCTATCGCGATAATTCGCTTTCGCTGGATACCCGCCATGCCGCCGATAACATTGAACTGACGGAAGGAGGTTCAAACGTTATTCCAAGTCATGGCGCGGTGGTCGTTCGCCGCTTCCAGACAAAAGTAGGACGCCGTGCTCTGGTGGGGTTATCACTCGCAAACGGTAAGCCCGCGCCTTTCGGCGCGACTGTCCGGCAAGGAGAAGAGCAGGTTGGCATGGTCGCTGATAATGGACTGTTGTACCTCAGCGGCGTACTTGCTGAGGGAGAAACGACACTGCATGTGACGCTGGAGAATAATAGCCAGTGTCAGTTTACTCTACCCGTTGCCAAAGGCCTTTCAGACCCATGGTATCAACAAATCAATGCGGTTTGCCGCTAAACAGAGTGTTCTATGAATGTGACTAAAGTGACCCTTGCTGCACTGATGAGTCTCTTGCTCTTAACGAATGCTGCCAGTGCAGCAATACGCCCGGCGCTGACACGCGTGGTCGCGCTGGAGAGCGATAAAGAGACCTCCATAAAACTCATTAATGATGATAAATCTCAGGACTATTTAGTGCAGTCGTGGATTGAAGATCTCAATGGCAATGATAAAAACCTGCCTTTGGTTCTGACCCCTCCACTATTTAAAATTGGCGCTGGCCGCGAAGGCAAATTGCGCATGGTGATCATCCCGGGGAAACTGCCCCAGGACCGTGAATCGGTATACTGGCTATGGATACAGGAAATACCGCCGGTCAGTAAATCCAAAGGAAACCAGTTGCAGGTCGCAGTGCGTACGCACCTGAAGATCTTTATCCGGCCAGGTGCACTCAAAGAGAAACCCGCCGATACCGTGGGTAAATTACAGTGGCAGACCAGCTATGAAGGTGGGAAATACTGGCTAGTGGCGAAAAACCCCACAGAATACTCCGCGAGTTTCTCTGAACTTTCTGTCTCCTCCGGTGGCAAAGCTCAGCCCATCGCGGATAAAAATGTGATGGTTCCACCCAAAGGTGAAGCACGTTATCTGCTCCCCACCGGGGTAGGTGGTAAATCAGGAACGGTGAATTATTCAGTTATCAATGATTTTGGTGGTGAGTCAGCGGTACTCCACCAGTCTTTCTAAATTTTGAAGGCTTAATAAATGAAAAACAGGTTGGCTCCCGTTGCCATTTCACTTTCACGCGCAGCGCTATTTCTTTTGGGGGTTGTACCCGCCATGGGCTGGGCCGGTGTTTTGCATTGTGATATCGACACCGGGGGCGCAGCGCCTTTCTCCCCTTATACGCGGGAAAATCCGATTGCCGCAGATCAGAATACGCCGGATTACACGGTGTTATTATCGCTTGATTACGCTCAGTTTTTGCCGAATATGCGCCTGACATGCACTTCAGATGGCCAGGAATTTGATGCTCCTGCAACCTTTGACGGGGAAATTTCGCTCAGCCTCAGCGCGGTCAATGATACGGCACTGGATTGGGCTGGAGAGGCGCAGACCACGAATAACGGCATCAAACTCAAGATGTATATCAAAGCCGTGTCAATAAATGAGGAAACGCTGGCTAACAGTTATCCCCCTGCAAAAATGGCGGCCGGAAAAAACCTTGGTGTTGAATACCCCATTGTTAATGGTAAAAACGACACCACGCTGGTTCAGTTTGGTGCCCAATATAATGACGGCAAAACGCTGTATAAATATGATCAAAAATATAACTTTGCCATTCAGTCGATGCGCGCTGAATTGATTAAGCTTGGCTGGATGGAGTATCAGTCCGAGGCGGTGATCCCCCCTGGCGCTCATTTAACGTTTACGATTGATGGGCTTAACGGTGCTGGTACGGTAGACGTACCACTGGGCTCCGGCGTTTATATGGCTGCACCGTCCTGCAAACTTGACAACAAACATCAGACAGTCGATTTAGGCACCTATCGTAAAACCAGCAGCGGCAGCTTCCCGCAGACGGGGCCGCTTACGCGCTTCGGCATGGATTTCACCTGTAGCAGCTATACAAATAATGTTGAGTTCACCTTTGATGACGCCAATTCTGTACTTACCGCCCGCGATTCATTAGTGGTTCATAATGCAGACGATGGTAAAAAGCTGGAGGGGATTGCGGTTGGTCTCTATGACAGTGACGGGAAAACGGTGAGAACAGGGGTTAAACAAAATCTTGGTATTGGGCAGCAGGGTAAAAATACCGCCAACTTCCAGGCGGCTATAGAACAAACCGCAGCAGAGGTGACGGACTCGGCGGGTAAAAGCTTCACCGGAGGCATTACTGCCAAAGCGAATATCACTATTACTTACTATTAGGGGCGTCATTTCCCTGACTGAAAACCAGACAAATACCCTTCCCATATAAACATCCATAGTGATGGCATGGGTTTCATTGAAGGTATTGATTTTGTTTTCGGTGTAAATATCTACTACTATTAATCTGAAATGCCTCAGATTTTCTATCGGCATTGTGTCTTCGGTGCTATTGAGCAGCACATTAAAGAAACAATGGGGAAACGGTTATGTCCAGCAACACAATTATAAATAACTTCGAAAATATTAATGCTTTTGACTTCAACTTATTATTTGTCTTCGAAACAATATTTATCTACAGCAGTGTTTCAATTGCCGCTGATAAGCTGGACTCCAGCCCATCATCAGTGAGTCAATCCCTCAATAAATTACGTGCTTATTTCTCAGACCCTCTTTTTGTACGTAAGGGACAGGGATTGGTTCCTACCACTGTCGCGATTCTTTTACATGAGCGGATCGGTGATGATCTGGGTGGTTTGGTTAATAACCTGGTAAATTTCACTGAGTCTGATACCAGAAATAAATTCATCGTTTATTGTTCGCCCTATACGGCTCAACGAATTCTACCGGATATATGTTCCGTCATTCACCAAAATAATTTACCGTATGAGCTGGTCCATATTAGTGCGGATGCTTCACTGGACGCCAGCGAAGATGTTCTGACGTACCGCAAAGCCGATTTGATTTTCGATACCAAGCCCCAATATGGTAACGCAACGGTAACGATGGAATATATGAGGGAGAATGTCCTGGCCGTTTGTGAAAAATCTCACCCACGCCTAAAAGATAAATTAACCACAGAAGATCTTGGGCGGGAAAGTTTTACCTTTTTAAATATTAATACCCAGGGGCTAAAGCGTTTTCAGGATATGATCGAGGAAGTAAAAAGCAATCGCCATAAGTTTTTTACCAGCAGTTCTGTAGAAGTAAATGCTGCAGTGACTGAGGTCACTGAATGTGTGAGTTTTGTTACTGAAACATTTTTTGCTAAATTTGGTGAATGCTACAATCTTAAGGCACTTGAGTGTTCTTTTGAACTACCACCAATGATTTTTTATATGACCTATAATAAAAGTGCGATGCAAAATTCCAACTTCTCGCAGTTTATTGAAGTGATTAAGAAGATTAAAAACCTCGGTTCCTAATAACTCAAGCCACCCGCGATTAAAAAAACCGCACTCTTCTTTTGCAAGGAGAGTGCGGTTTTTTATTTCTTTTTTCCATTCCCAGGAATGACTTGAATCGTCACTGGTACGGTGTGGGTAATCTTTATTGTTAATAAATTGTTCAATTTGGTGCTAGAAATTGTTTTAAATTGCCATGAATGATATTTTATATAGAATTAGGTTATCTTTCAAAATGCCAACATATACCTTAACTGTCTGATTGTAATGTGATTTACTCGGATTACCTCCCCCCCATAAAAAACGCCAGCTATCCTCACTATTAGAATTGAGTTATCTTGCTTTTACGGAATCATGATGCATTCCAATAATGGGCTCGTAATTGATTAATATTATTTTCCCGGGACGGGTTTTTAGTATTTTTAATTTTTCATTAAGCCGCCCATGACTTTAATATATGTTTCACCTCATATGTATCGAAAAGGAAATGATATGTCTTTTAATAAATCAGCAGTATGTTTAACACTGGTTATGGCAGGTTTTGCTTCTTCTGCAATGGCCGATAGCGCTTATGACACTTCTAATGGAACAGTTGATTTCACGGGTAGCATCACGAACACTCCGTGTGCAATTAGCGCTAGCAACCAGAACCTTAAAGTGGATTTGGGCGCTGTTAAATCATCTGTGTTCACCAAGAAAGGAGATACTTCTACTGCCCAGCCTTTCAGTATCGTTCTGAGCAACTGTACGGTAGACAGAACGACCCCTTTTGAAGCCACTGTAAGTTTTAATGGTGCCGGTGCTGACACCGCTAAAACCTCATTGGCAGTTAATGCGGGTTCTGACACTACTGGTCAGGCAATTGCAACCGGTGTTGGTATTCAGATTCTTGATAACACGCAGACCGGTCTGCCTTTGAATACCGATACTACTGCAATTAAAATTACTGAAACTGAAATGATCCTGCCATACAGCGCACGTTATATTTCTATTGCGGATTTTGTTACTGCGGGTCTGGCAAATGGTCACACTGACTTTACTGTAACGTATAACTAATCAACCAGGCTTCTATATTATTGGTTACTTTAGTTAGCTCTATAACCATGCCGTAGTCATTACGGCATGGTTATCTCTCCGATGGTAATAAAGACCATTAATTAAAGGACTCCATAAGTGAAAAAATTAAATGTTATTGCAGCTATGCTTATCATGGCCTGTACACAAAGCGTATTTGCGGCAGAAAGTGGCGGTATTGCTGTTGGGGCGACCCGCGTTATTTATAATGCTGCCAGTCGTGAAGCTTCACTGTCGGTAATTAACCGCAGTGGCGCGCAGTATTTTTTAATTCAGTCATGGGTTGATGATGCCAGTGGCAGTAAAAATGTGCCCTTTACGGTTACCCCCCCTTTATTCAGACTGAACGCAAATAAAGAGAATATGCTGCGTATTATTAAAAAAAGTGACAAGGAACTGCCTGGCGACAAAGAGTCGGTGTATTGGGTCAACGTTAAAGCTATTCCACCGGCACCTGCTGCAGGTGATGGGCAGAACGTACTGCAAATGGCAATTAAAACCCGCGTAAAATTATTCTATCGGCCTGCTGGTTTAGCAGGGAATGTCAGTGACTCTCCGGGGAAATTACAGTGGAGTCAACAAGGCAATGATCTCGTGGTGAAAAACCCGACGGCCTATTCAGTCTCATTCAACAATCTGAGTGTGAATGGCAAAGATATTAAAGACGCTAATCTGGTATTGCCGCAGTCGGAGATGCATTACAAAATCCCAGAAGGGGCAGGCCATGCAAGCACCGTTAAATACAAATGTATCAATGATTTTGGTGGCTTAACCCAATCTATCGATATGGCTGTTAAATAACAAAGCTCAATCATTAGGTAAAAGATAATGGTCTCGAAAAATAAAGCAATATTAAAAAAGGCAGGGAGCCTTAATCCATTATCTGCTAAAGGGACTTATTTCAAATTAACCATTATGGCATTACTGATCTCATATGCTTCCAGCAGTTTTGCGGGCAATGAATTCAGTTCTGAAATGCTTGAAAACCTGGGGACTGGGGAGGTTTCCGATTTATCCGCGTTTAATAGCGGTAATAGCCAGGCCCCCGGGAAATACATGGTCGATATTTATGTCAACAACGATGCCGTTGATCATAAAGAGATCATGTTCAATGCTGATAAAGACAAAGTTAACCCTGAGGGCAACGGGTTAATTCCCTGCCTGACACTCGAACAACTCAAGCAGTACGGGGTAAAACTGGATGCCGTTCCCCAGCTGCTCGCCCTGGTCAAAAAAGCGGCGACTCAGCAGGCCGCTGAGAAGCAAGAAGGGGATCAAACCGCTACCGCGCCGGCTACGCCTTCCGTGGTTGCTGATGAAAGCGAATGCATTGATTTTATCTCAATGATCCCTTCCTCCTCGGCGGCGTTTGATTTCGAGAAACAGCGTTTGAATTTGAGTTTTCCACAGGCCGTACTCTCAAAATCGGTGCGCGGCTATGTTGACCCGACCCTGTGGGATGAAGGCATCCCCGCGTTCCTGCTCGATTACAACTTTACCGGGTCGAACGCGACCAACACCTACGCGAACTCGGATAAAACCAAGGATGACAGTTATTACCTCAGCGTACGTAACGGCATCAACCTTGGCGCGTGGCGGGTACGAAATTACTCCACCTGGAACGACAATAACGGCGTGCGTGAATGGCAGAACATTAATACCTATGTCCAGCGCAGTATTGTGCCGTTTAAATCCCAGCTGACGATGGGCGATGGCAACTCAGGTAGCGACGTGTTTGATAGTGCGCAATATCGTGGTGCACAACTGGCGTCAGATGATCAAATGTTACCCGACAGTCAGCAGGGCTTTGCCCCGATTGTGCGTGGTATTGCCAAATCAAATGCTCAGGTCACTATCAAGCAAAATGGGTACACCATTTATCAGGGATATGTTTCTCCGGGTGCGTTTGAAATAAACGATCTCTATTCCAGTGGCGACAGCGGTGACTTAGACATTACGGTGAAAGAGGAAGACGGCAGCGAGCAGCACTATATTCAGCCGTACTCAGCCGTACCGATTTTACAACGTGAAGGGCGAATCAAATATAGCCTGACGGCGGGCCAGTACCGCGGTGGAAACGGCGGTGATGATACGCCGGAGTTTGGTCAGTTTACGCTGATCCGTGGGTTCTCTCATGGCATAACGCTGTATGGGGGCACGCAGGGCAGCAAGGATTACACCTCGGTGGCATTAGGCGCGGGTAAAAATATGGGGGACATCGGTGCCGTTTCCGTCGACGTCACCCAAAGTAAAACGAACCTCCCTGAAGGCGAGGTTTCGAAAGGGCAGTCTTATCGCTTCCTGTATGCCAAATCCTTCATTGGTACAGGTACTGATTTCCGCCTGCTGGGTTACCGCTACTCCACCAGTGGCTTTTATACCCTGCAGGAATCCGTGGATATGAATAATACGGACGACGATTCAAACGACTATAACCGTTCCCATCATAAACGCAGCCAGGTTCAGGGCTCTGTGACCCAGACATTACCGCAAGATTGGGGGTCGTTCTATCTCTCCGCCAGCATGCAGGATTACTGGGGCGTGGATGGCGAAGAGAAAACCACGCAGGCGGGTTATAACAATAGCTGGAGAGGTATCAGCTACAGCATTTCGTACAGCAATACCCAAACGCCGGGTGAATCAGCGGATAAGCAGGTTTCCCTGAATGTCTCGATTCCGCTGGATCGCTGGATACACGGAGCTTCCGCCACCTACAGCTCAAGTCATGACAATAGTGGTCATGTGACTCAGCAAGCCGGGGTGAGCGGTCAGGCGATGGACGACCGTCTGAATTATAATATGAGCACCAATACCGGCAATCAGGGCGACAGCACGGGGGGCAACGGCAGCCTTAACTACCGTGGCCAGCGTGGTAACAGCAACCTGGGGTACAGCTACTCGCCGGAGTCACAACGCTGGAACTACGGATTATCCGGCGGCGTGATTGGCCACAGCGGTGGGATCACACTGTCTCAACCTCTGGGGGAAACCAATGTGCTGATTGCCGCCCCTGATGCTGGCGGAGTCGGTACCACCAATGACAATACCGTCTTTACTGATTCCCGGGGATATGCAGTTCTGCCTTATGCCACGCCGTATCGCCGTAACAGCGTAGGCCTGGATACCACCACCCTCGGTGCCAATGTCGATATCGACGACAACGTGAAAGAGGTGATCCCGACACGTGGCGCCATTGTGCGGGCAAAATTCAATACCCACGTCGGTGCGCGCGCCATGATCACCTTATTGCGCGCGGGGGGCAAACCGGTGCCGTTTGGTGCCACCGTGATGCAAATAGCCAGCGAAGAGAGTGATCAGCCGAATACGGGCATTGTCGGTGACGGGGGGGAAACCTATATCAGCGGATTAGCCGAAAAAGGCCAGCTCAAAGCCCAGTGGGGCAAAGGCAGCGATCAGCAATGTACGGCCGATTATCAGCTGAAAATCAATAAAACTGAAGATACGTTACTGACGCTGATGCTTAATTGCCTGTCGGTGCCTGCGGGGAAATAATCATGTTGAAGAAGATAAAACAGTTGCTCAAATACCTGCCACTGGTTGGCATGGCACCGTTAATTTACTCCGGGATGGCATTAGCCTCACCAACCTGTGATGTGACGCCGGCGCATATTGCTGCCTCCATGACGGTTCATTTGTCAAAGTTTGGTATGAACTATCCTATTAGCCGTGGAGATTTTCATTTCAGTAGTGTTTCACCTATTAGAGTGGGGAATTGCACTGAGAGTTTTTATTCACAAGCAACGCCAAACAAGGCTATTGTACACGCCAGCACATTGGATAAATCCACTGATGCACTGGGGAATCCTGCCTGGAAAATACCGGTTACTGCTGGAGCACTTCAATTGGGTATTGAGCCGTTTTTTAATATGGGAGACCCTAATGAAGGTGAGTTTTATATGGATGGTGCCAATACTCAGCACTATAATACCAATGGTATAATCACTGCCGGAGTGGATGTCTCTTCACTCTCAAATTTTTCCATGCCAACCAATAATAGCGGTGTGCTAACGTATACTATTGCACAATCAGTAGCGCAGATGTCCTTTGGCATCCCCTATAACAGCTCGGGGAGCTCAAAATACACCCCTTATTATGACACCTTATTCCTGGATAATTTAACCGTTAATTATATCGTCAGCTCCTGCGGGATAAAATCGAAGCAAGGGTCAGTCGTTAACTGGCCGTCGCTGACTAAATCAGATGTGCGTAATGGCAAAGCGGCGACGCTACCTTATAGTTTGTACCTGATCTGTGGCAATGAGTCAGACCCGGCAACGCCGGTGAATATTACCTTCTCTTCCACCCACGGCTTTGCTGATGCGGCCAACGGCATTGTTAACACCAATCTTCAGTCGGTAGGCATAAAGCTTTCCTGGGCCAATACTAACCTGCCTCCACTTGTGCTGGACCAGGTGAACCGCAGTACGCTGTCCGGCACCGGTGATTATTCCGTTCTGGCAAAAGTCGTAAAAACCGCCAGCGAAAATAATGTGATCACCGGTGGGCACTTTGACACCAATGTCACCATGAATATCGAATTCCCCTGAGAGATTATTATGAAGTCATTAATATCCGGATTTCTGTCTGTTACATTATTTATTCTGCCACTGGCAGGTAAAGCTGATGTGCCTAATCAGGTTGTCCTGCATTATACCGGTGATATCATTGTTAAGCCTTGCACCGTATCAACCAACCAATTGATGGTGAATTTCGGCGATGTAGATGTGGCCAGATTGCAAAATGTCGGGGATACCAGCCAGGCTGTAAATGCTGGCGTTCGGTTTAGCGATTGTGACGTTGATTCCAATGTTGAAGTGTCATTCGAAATACCGGGTCCTGCAAATCTTTATAAAACATCACTAACACCTTGTGGTTTTTATTTCACCCCTACCATGTCAGATGGGCCTGATGGTTCATGGAGCGGTTGGCCGACTGATATGCCATACGGCATTACAGGCAGCGCAATGATAAATGGAAAATCAATTGATTTGGCGTGTTATGATGGGACTGCACGGGCGCCATTGATCATATCACCATTGCAAAGAGAGGGTTCGTTATCAACCAGTTTTAATTTGGCAATGACATTCAGAATAATGCGCATATCAACCGCTAAACCGAATTTTCCAATGAGTGTCAAAAGTGAACCTTTTTTGTATATGGTCGTTTCCTATAAGTAATGAGAGACTTGATTGATTTTATATCTGTAGTGCAACCTATGACGGATATTCATAATGTTTCGTAAATTATATTTTATACTCCTGTTCAGTATACCGGGTTTCTTCGTTGGTGGTGTAAATGCGGACCAAGTCGGTACTGTTGACGTTTATACCAGTTTCACTATCACCCCAACTTCCTGCACCATCGCCGGTTCCGACTTCACCTTTAATTTTTATATTAATGAGGCGGATTTAGCTCAGGCGGACAGCGCCACCGACTGGAAAGATATGCCCGGAAAATCCATCCGCCTTATCAACTGTTTTGGTGGGGTGACGGCGGTCGGGGTGACGGTCAGCGGCACGATGGATGAGCTGGACAAAGACGGTTTTAAAAATATGGCCACCGGCGACACGGTAGCCACCGGGCTCAGCGTAGAGTTAAAAAGCGGAACCAAGGTGTTACATAACCTCGATGTGATTGAAGGGGTGATGAGCGATGATAACAGTATCGATATACCCCTTTCTGCGCGTTTATACACCACCAAAGGCAGCGTAACGCCGGGTGACGTATACGCCATTATTAACCTGACGATGACCTATAAATAATGCCATTTTTTAAGGAGCCTCCTATGTTAAGGCCGGTTTTGTGTATCAATCGTCATCCGCTTGCGGCGTTATTGGCGCTGATGCTCGTTTCTGCTCCCGGGTTTGCCAATGACACCAATGTTATTATTAAAGGCATTGTTGCCGGGGGCGCCTGCGAGGTGATCAATAATGATGGCAGCAACGGGAAGAGCGTGGACTTAGGCACGGTGCCTGCCGCTGTATTAGGGACATCAAATGCAGCATGGACATGGACCAATTTCTCCATCGGTCTGGACCGCTGCCCAACGCGGATGACCCGTGCCACCATTACCTTTACCGGTGAGGTGGACCCGGAAAACGCGCTTTATTATAAAAACAGCGCCGTTAAGACCGATAGCTCCCCTGATGTGGCAGAGAATGTGGCTATCGAACTTGCCGCACAGGGTAGCAATACCCAGTTAAGTAACGGTAATTCATTAACAACCGAAGTGAACAGTCAAACCCATGGTGGTGAATTCTTACTTAAAGCCAGAATGATCAGCCCTGCCGGTAGAGCGACCGTGGGTAAGGTTTCAGGACATGTGGAATTTTTAATTGATTATAAATGATGTCTGTTCCCACCCAAAATACACATTGGAGCAGTGACGGTAATTCCCCCATTTTTAACCGCGGTCAATAATAGAACGTAGACTACACGCAGTTTATGTTGTTTTTGGGTATAATCGCCCAGTACTCCATTCTGTCTTATCTCATCGCTAAATAGCGAGCAAAGTCACTTCTCAGGTTATTTCCTGCACGTTTTTTGGGGTATAAAAAGCCCGCATTCAAGCGGGCTGGTAATAGGTTTTCTTGGGATTGGCTGTTTTATTGTCAGCTCATTATAAACATAGAAAGACTTATTTACAGACCTGGTGTTGGCAATTTATATGGGGACAGTGGTGTTTACTGTCACTCGCTTCCTTGCACAAAAATACAGTTTCATCGCGTACTAAGTTAATCAGTACCATGACGCTTCTCGAATAACCATGCCGATTGTCACAAAATGAATAAATGCGTATTTACTACCCTGAGTCTGTCGTATCCAGCGTACCCAGAGAGGATAAAAATTTACGTGCGCATACCAGGGGCCAATAACCCCTTGACTTTGCACAATGTAAAATAAGTCTTTGCACATAAACCCTCACCGTAACTTGAGCGTCCGGCTAAAAAAACGTAATAAGCCTAAACTTTAAGCTGATTGTGCCGATAACCTACTATTAGGTTTGTGATGGCTTCATATCGCCGCCCATGGACGAGATATTATGGCGACATCATAAAACAGAGGGTCATGAAATACTTTGGGAGGGTGTATGGTACCAGTGTCTCGTAATAATATTAAGATGGAATGTGTATTTGCAGGGATTGTATTTATAAGTGCATATTTTATTTCATCCTTATTTAATTTTAGCGAGGCGCTTTTTTCATTGTTTTCGAAATATGAACAATACAATTCAGATGAGATTTTCATTGCGATAAACATCACCGGGTTGGTGATGTTTATTTACAGCGCAATGAAAATAAGCAAAATGTCAAAGGAGATCGCAAGGTGTATTGAGGCTGAAAAGAGCATTGAGTGGATATCCAGCCATGATCACTTAACCGATCTACCCAACCAAAAATTCCTTGATTCTTATATTTCCCGCTCTGCTGAGAACAAAAAAGAAATCAATTATGCAGCATTCAGTATAGAAATAAATAAGTTCAAGGATATTAGCGATCTGTTAGATTATGAAAACAGAAATGAAATATTTAAACTTGTAGGGCAACGACTCTCGAATATATTCCCTGGTAAAGTCTATAAATTGCGAGGTGATGAATTCCTTATATTAAAATCAAATAAAGACAAAACGGACCTCCTGTTGCTCGGAGGAAGGATCATCAGGACGATTGGTGCTCCTATTAATATCAACGGTTTTACCTTAAATATCGCCTCCAACGTGGGTATATCCCGCTATCCCGAGGACTCTGCGGATCTCCGGCAAGTCATTCAGCAATCGACTTGTGCTATGCACATCGCGAAGAAAGCGGGCAGGGAAGAAGTCAGAGCCTTTATTCCCGCTATGCAAGATTCCCTTCTTTCAATGGCACAGCTTAAGAATGATTTTAAAAATGCGTTGGACCGTAAAGCATTTACAATGTATTACCAGCCATTAGTGGAGCTCATCAGCAAAAAAACGGTTGGTTTTGAAGCGCTTGCCCGTTGGGAAGTCTCACCAGGAAAATTCATTCCACCCAGCCTGTTTATCCCGCTGGCGGAAGAGTTGGGAAAGATCTTTGAGCTGACAGAGCAGTTGTTTCGGCAGGCCTGCCTTGAAGCGTTAAGCTGGCCAGTTGATGTCATGCTGTCATTTAATATTCCCCCAATACTGTTGTGCAACAAGCAACTGGGGCCGCGTATCATGAGCATAATGGATGAACTGGGGCTCCCGGCAGATCGCCTGGAGGTAGAAATCACGGAAAGTGCACTGTTTCAGAATGCGAATGCTGCCCGATATACGCTTAAAAAACTCAGAGATGAGGGGATAAAAATTGCGTTGGATGATTTTGGTACCGGCTATTCCAGTCTCTCTCAGCTCTGCAATTTCCCGTTTGATAAATTAAAAATCGATAAAAGTTTTATCGATACTTTTCAGCATAATGGGAAACAAGAGAAAATTGTTCGCGCTATTATTTCCCTGGCTGGGTCCCTGGGGGTAAAAGTGACCGCCGAAGGTATAGAAAACGCCAGTCAGCTTGCTCGTTTGCAGGATCTCGGTTGTGATATTGGTCAGGGCTATTTACTCGGCATGCCTGCACCTGCCGCTGTTTTACACTATGTGATGCCCGGTATGAGGTACGATTTTTCAACGAAGATGAGTGAAGTGCATAATGCTTAACAACGAGTCAGTGGATATTCTGGCCATATTTTTTGCAAAAAACTAAAATTAAAATTAGCTGTGCAGTAACTCTGCCTGAAAATACCTAAATTAATTTAAATTGATATGAGATTGTTCTGTTTTGTTTAATTTTTTTCAAAAAAAACCCGGGATTAGCGGGTTAAATCGAGCAAATTTAATTTTACTCAGGAACATGGACGCGTTGACCACGCCCAATTCAAAGTATAGGTCTATTTTTGGGTTTTATGGAAATTAAATTCACTATGTGAAGTCGAACCCTTTTAAAAAAGGCCAAATTTACTTTTCAATCCACATATTTTAACAGCTTTGCATGCTTAAATGAGTTGCATTTTCTTCATTAATTTAAAATGGATATTGGCTTTGCCATGTCAACTTATTTTTACTGTCCATCTGTTATTATTGGCTTGATTAAATGACCTTATCTATACGATTAACTCCATGGAAAGTAACAAGTAACGCCTTATTTTAAACACGCGATACCGAATGGGCGGTGACGGCATATTCGATGCCGGGTCATTTCAGACGTTGACTCTGTGATTTTGTCCATTTTATCTTTGCCATACTTCAGTCTCACAGGTAAGATATATGAAGTCATTTATGCTTAGTATCAGCAATCGAAATTTTATCTTGAGTTATTTTCATGATTGTAAAATAAAAATAATTATTCGACACGGCTCACATACTCACTGTTCAGTAGGTGCGACTCTCTGTAATTATTACTTTTTTTACAAAATAACGCGCATTAAGGATTTATTAACATTTTGGTAGTACATGAATTACTTTTTGCCAGAAAATTTGGCATGTAACGGAAAAACAAATAGTTTCATGGAGGTGAGGTTTGTTTTTTCTGGAGGGTATACCTAAATCTTTTAAATTCCACAACACAGGAATTATTTTTAATGCAAGAATTAAACATTTATGGTCAAACCGTAGGTAAATCATTACCTGATTGGCTGCCGCGTGCTCTCCCTCAAAGGGTTATCCTCAAAGGCGAGCATTGTCTTCTTGAGCCGATTGACATCAAACATAGCAAAGATCTCTATGAAGCCTGGTACAGCATTGATGATGAGCGTGACTGGACCTACTTCCACATTAACCGCCCTATTACAATGAGGCAATGTGACCATTACATTGCCTCCCTTGCTGGCAGCAAGGATCCTCTTTTTTATTCAGTTATCAGTAACGCTACGCGAAAAGCGGTGGGGTTCATCGCTTTACAACGTATTGAGCCAGAAAATGGCGCGGTGGAAATTGGTTGGATTAACTGGTCACCCCTGATGAAACGCACCTTATGTAGCACTGAGGCCATATTTCTTTTGCTCTCCTATGTATTAGATACTTTGCAATACAGACGATGTGCGTGGAAGTGTGACAGTTTGCATCAGGCAGCGATTCAGGCGGCAGAGCGGCTGGGATTTCAATATGAAGGCACGTTCAGACAGAAACAAATATCCAAAGGGCGTAGTCGCGACACTCGCTGGTATTCCATCATTGATAATGAATGGCCTGGGATCCGTCAAGCCATGCAGCTTTGGCTCAGCCCCGCTAACCTGGATGATCGGGGTAAGCAAAAGCAAAGCCTAGCCGAATTTATGCCCCAACAGAAATAGCGTTATTGTCCGCCATGACAGTGCTGGTCTTGCCCCTGTGAGGCCAGCATTGATATTTTGCAGAATATGTTCGCGTAGGATTGGGCTTCAGACGCATAATACGCGCTTGCGGACTCGCTTTAATCTCTGCATCATCCGTTGAAAGGCCGGTTATATTTCTTGTCATGCCTTTAGTCATATTTTTGAAGTGTTTAATGACACGCATTAATTTAAAAAATCCAACATCAGATAATAAGATATGCATTGCGTCTACGTGGCGGTAAAAGATAAAAACCAATAATGGGGTAGTCATCGCACGTATATAATCTACAAAGCATGATTAAATACCATGCTGAGAAAATAGAGTACATAAGCCGCGACGGTGACCGATTTCTTCCTGCAGCGTATTCTTCCAGCGCCTGAGGCCCGGATGTTGGCGAGGAAAGGATCAAGATATCAGGTGCTTTCACCGAGTGACACCTGCACCGCAATCACGTGACTCAAAATCATCGTCATCACGCGCTAAGAAGCATACAATCTCGTCTCATAACCAGTAGGAAGAAAAGAATGAAACGCACAGTTGAGAAAATTGAGTCCGATTTAATCCGAGCTCGCCGGGAGAGGGATACCTGGAAAGGTGGTCGCAACGGTCGGCAGAATGTCGAAATGGTCAAAAAGTACATTTCATCGTTAGAGAAAGAGCTGGCAGAAAGCCTCAAACCAGAAGCTGATAACGCGTAGAACCTGTCCATTTTTATCTGGGTTAATACCACTTTTGACGGCGCGTTATGGTAGTCAAAAGGGATAGCTAAGACGTTAAATCAGACAGTTAATGATATTTTGATGCTCAGCGTGGGGTCTCACCCCGCTGACATTCAAACCCTCTAAAACACACAAGTCTATTCACCTCATCTGCAGTGGTTTTAGCCGACAGGCTTTATTGTTTCTGCACATCCCATCTTCTTCGCATAAAACAGCCGTCGACGTGAATCGCCAACGTTTGCCGGGTTATCTGTCCGGCAACAGAAAAGCAGTGAGTTCAGCGCAAATCGTTGTATTGTGGGTTTATACCCAAACAGTGATCGGGACCGCCTATGCTGCCAGCCCAACTCGACGCGTTGAATATTTTGAGCACCCCGATTTGGGTTGTCTCACCAAACAGCCAGGACATTCTTTTTGCCAACACGGCGGCACAAAAACTGGCCGGCCACGGCCAACTGCTGCTATTGCGTAACGGGCAATTTTCGGCCCGTGCCCAGCTGTCGCTGGCGTCCTATCTGCCCGCCCTACTTAAAAATGAACAAATCGTTGAAATCTGGACCATTCAGCGCGAGGGCGTTGCGTTTCCACTCAGTTGTCATCTCTCGCTCTCTCACTTTGATGTGCAGGGTACGGTGATCATTGTCGAAGGGCTGAATTCCTCGGGTGTGGCGATGCCGGTCGCCAGTCCGCGTCAGGATCCGCTGTGCATCAGACAATATTGCCGTGATGAACGCGGCTTTTACGAGCGGCTATTTCATACCAACACGGCTCCGATGCTGCTGATTGACCCGGCGTCAGAAGGAAAAATTGTGGACGCTAATCTGGCCGCTACGCATTTTTATGGCTACACCCGTGAGGAGATGTGCCAGAAGCATACGTGGGAGATCAATGCGATGGGCCGCGATGTTTTGCCGGTCATGCATGAAGTCGCCAGATTACCCGGCGGCCACAAGCCGCTGAATTTTATTCATAGACTGGCTGATGGCAATCTCCGTCACGTGCAGACCTACGCCGGACCGGTGGAGCTGGACGGAATGCGGCTCATGTTATGCATTATTCACGACATCACCGAACAGAAGCGTCTCGAACAGGAGCTGGAACACGCGGCCTTGCGCGATGCACTGACGGGGCTGGGTAACCGACGTCAGTTTCTACAGCTGGTTGAGCAGGCGCATGCCAAAAACCAATATTTTGAGCAGGATTTCAGCCTGATGCTGGTGGACGCCGATCACTTCAAAGCCATTAATGATGCATACGGACACCACCGGGGCGATGAAGTGCTGATCTCGTTGGCGCGTGCGCTGGAGTCCTGTATTCGCGACAGTGACCGGGTGTTCCGCTGGGGCGGTGAGGAGTTTGTTATTCTGTTGCCGCTGACTAATTTGCAAGGCGCGCTGCACGTGGCGGAATCCCTGCGTGAAACCGTGCAGCAGCTCAGCCAGCCCAATTTTCCGCCACTGACCGTGAGCATCGGCGTTGCACAGCATCTGACCGATGAAGACTCCATCAGTCTGTTTAAGCGTATGGATGAAGCGCTGTACCGCGCTAAAACGTCAGGGCGTAATAAGGTGATGGCGGGGTAGGCTTTACGCCCGCGCCGGATGTTTTGATAAAAAAAACCGCGCCGTTGCACGGTTTTAAATAGACACCCACCAGGCCGCCGGGGATGGGCATCAGCGCATACAGTACCGGCGCCGCTGCAATCCCGCCATTACCTGCGCGATGATATAAGGCACGATGTTTTTTGCCTTATCACTTTCGTGATTTTCTCTCCCTGCGGATCAAAATAGCGGCTGGGCCAGATCTGAGCGGGCGGGACACCGATTGTCTGCGCGATAATCATTTCACCTTTCGGCCACGGGCGGGAAAGGGCATTTGCCAGTGTCGAAGAGGATAAACCCGCAGCGCGCGATGTGGCGGCCAGCGTGGTGCCTTTCTTGCGCAGTGCGGCGATGATATCGGCCTGATGCCAGTCGGTCTTAGCCGGTTTTTTCATTGCTCAGCTCCCCATAAACAGAGGGCGAGAAACGGCAGGAAAGTTGGGCTGTGCGGTGTTCTTTTCATTTTTGCTTGTCCAAGTTAAGCGTTAAAAACTACCCCCCAGAGCTGCAATACTCGTTTGGGTGGTAGCCCAGGCAGGGATTGCAGTACCGGCTTGGACCCCGGCCTGACCGAAGTCAGCCCCGCCTGAGCCACCATAGAACGTCGCGATAATTTTCGACGGATGTGACAAGGCTTCAACAAAGAATAGGTGTTCGCTTTATTCTTTGTTGTGTCCAAACCGGGCTGCAATTCCCGCACTGCGGATATGCCGCAGTGACGCAATAATACCGTAACGGCTTAATGCCCGCCAACCCTCAAATCAATAACGTGAGAGACAGCTTCCGCTAAACTTTTTCCATTACATCCGTTGCAGCCCGCGCAATAAAAAAGGGCGCAATACATTGATTGCGCCCCGGCGGGTTGATTACCGGCGGTGTATCCGAGGCTGACCTTCACCCCGATCTAGGGGTTACTGATGAACGCCAATATATCGCTCAAATTTGGCCGGTTTTAACTGGTGAAGATCAACCAGCACCAGTCCGTCGATACAGTGATTGAATGCCGGGTCGGAGCCGAAATCGATAAACTGTACGCCACCGGTTTCACAAAGTTCTGAATACTGTTTATAAAGTGGTGGAATACTGCACCCTAAATTGCTTAATAGTCGCTTCAGGCGCTGTAAATCCTGCGGGTAATCATCACCTGAAAACTGCGCCAGTACGTCTGGCAGTGATGCCGGATAAGGGCGGCGTGAGGTCGCAAGCGGTAACGTGGGGGCGAAATAGAGCCGGTAAAATGCGATCAGCAGGTCGCGAGCGGCCAGTGGGAAGCCACCTGAAATCGACACCGGGCCAAACAAATAGCGAGTTTGCGGATATTTCGCCAGATATGCGCCGATGCCCAGCCACAGATAATCCAGCCCGCGTTTGCCCCAGTAGGCGGGCTGAATAAAGCTGCGGCCCAGCTCAATACCCTGCGCCAGAATCGGGTCCATCTGGTGTCCATAATTGAACAAACTCTGACTGTAAATACTGTCTAAACCTTTCTGATTAATGCGCCCGGCGGTGGGAATAAAACGGTATGCGCCGACAATTTCCAGATCCTGCGGATCCCACAACACCAGATGATAATACTCATCATCGTAGCTATCGAGATCGCGGCGGCGACCGCTGCCTTCACCGACCGCGCGGAAGGCGATTTCCCGCAGGCGTCCCAGTTCGCGCAGAACCGGCACATAGTCCTCACCGTTGCGACGGTACAAATAAATCAGTTTGCCGTCCGGCGTCTGGCCCAGTTTCTCACTGGTTTCCAGCGCACGCTTTAGTACTGCCCGGTCTTCGGCGCGGGCAATGGCTGACTCAGACTGAAATAACCCTTGTTTGCCCTGCCCGAGACGGTACACGTGGCGGCGAAAACGCTCGGCCAGATCATTGGCCGGGGTGTGGCCGTCATGCCAATTGGCGTAAGGAATTCGCGCACCAATCTGTAATTTCAGGCAGTTGCCACGCTGACGGAACATTTCACGCACCAGTAATAACGAGGAGAGCGGCCGGTAAATCAGTGAGCTGAGATAAAACAACGCGCTGTTGGCGCCGCCGATATGCACCGGCACAATGGGCGCACGGGCTTTGGCCGCCATGCGGATAAACCCGGTATGCCAGCGGCCATCGCGCACGCCTTTTGACGTCAGGCGTGACACTTCGCCTGCCGGAAAGACAATCAATACGCCCTGGTTTTCCAGCTGTTCCTGCATTGCTGACACTTGTGAACGCTGGGTACGGCTACCCATATTATCTACCGGGATCATCAGGCTGTTGAGTGACTCCACCCGTGACAACAGGCGGTTCGCCACCACTTTGACGTCGGGACGCACTGAGGCGATGGCGTGCAACAGCGCCAGACCGTCAAGTGTACCGATAGGGTGGTTGGCGATCACCACCACCGGGCCATAACTGGGGATTTGTTCGAGGTCGCGTTCGGCCAGTTCGCAGCGGATATCAAAATATTCCAGCACCTGCTCAACCATATCCATGCCTTTCAGATGGCGGTTCTGGTCCGCCAACTGGTGGAACTCTTTCTCATGAAACAGGGTTTTTAACAGGCTGAGCTGCCAGGGAGGGGTAATGCGCTGTGGGTCTAAGTCCTGAAGTACGGTATCCATGCTGAACATAGGATGTCCTCCGGTTAAGTTACTCAGAACATAAGCAGCGCAGATGACAGCGAAATTGCAGTGAAATGACAGAATGTGGAAAGCGTCAGTCCGAAAATTCCGCTACCCTGCGGAAATTATTCATCCTGACGTCAGGATGACTCGGGTAATCCCCTGGGTATAGAGGCCTGGCTCGGGGCCTTGCAGCAGAACGCATGCCCCGCACTGAAAAGGCCTCAGACCCCGTGAATACGCCCCATGTGTAGCGTGTCCACCAGTTCCCCGTCGCGCATCGCGTAGCAAGGGCTTCGTCCTTCGAGCTTAAAGCCGAACTTTTTGTACAGCGCGATAGCCGCGTCGTTATCGGCATAGACCGTCAGCTCAATGCGTTTCACGTTGAGCCATTTGTCGCACAGTTCAATGGCGGCGGCGAGCAACTGACTGCCCACGCCTCTTCCCTGACAGGCCGTATCAACGCCCAGCCCAAATGACGCCACATGGCGGCGTCGCCAGACGTCTTCAACTTTCAGCGTAATATTGCCGACGACGTTGCCGTCGATGCAGGCCACCAGCGCGAATTTCCCCGGCACATCGGTGGCCAGGCGGCCTTCCCAAAGTGTTGCCGGTGGGTAAGGGAGTTGGAGAGTGTCGCGGTAAACAGAAACCTGAGCGTAGAGCTGATGAAGGGCTTCTGCATCCGAGGCTTGTGCGTGACGTATGACTATTTCGCTCATGGCGACACTCCTGTTGTGGGGGTTACTGTTTGAATATCCTTTAGATTTATCAGGATTCTAAAAAGTGTCAACGGAATGTTAGCTTAAAAATAATCCTTTACAAGTGCGAATGATAATGATTATTATTGTCATGTGTTCCGGGGATGGCCACACACCATGGTCAAACGGGTCCCCATGAATGCACGACATTGCTCACATTGCTTCCAGTATTATTTAGCCAGCCAAGTGCTGGCTTTTTTTTGCCCTTCATACTTCGAACCGCAGATGCGTTGGCTGCGCGCGTTCATCCGAATCACTACTTGCCGCCTTCCTGCGCCTCGAATTATTTAGTGCAAATCGGTATCTCCCTTTCCCCAATATCTCCCACAAATCCTTTGAATTTAGCCAGCTACACTTGTTCATATTTTTTGAACAGAGGGATGAGATTTTTACGCTTTCTTATTCTCAGCCGTTGACTAGACTAGAGAAAACATTGAGGAGAGTTGAACATGATCTACTTACGCAAAGCACAAGAACGCGGTCACGCAAGTCACGGTTGGCTGGAAAGCTGGCACACGTTTTCTTTCGCCGATTACTACGATGCAAATTTCATGGGCTTCTCCGCGCTGCGGGTTATCAATGAAGATTTCATCGACGCGGGGCAAGGTTTTGGCAAGCATCCGCACAAAGACATGGAAATTCTGACCTACGTGCTGGAAGGCACCGTGGAACATCAGGACAGCATGGGCAATAAAGAGCAGATCCAGGCCGGTGAATTCCAGATCATGAGCGCCGGGACCGGCGTGACGCACTCGGAGTACAACGGTAATAAAGATAAGAAATTACACCTGTACCAGATCTGGATCATGCCTGATAAAAAAGGTCTGGAACCGCGTTACGAACAGCGGATGTTTGACGCGCCGCAGGGCCGCCAGCTGGTGCTTTCCCCGGATGCCCGCGAGGGGTCGCTGAAAGTGTTCCAGGACATGGAACTGTCACGCTGGGCGCTGAAGAAAGATGAACAGTCGGTTTATCAGATTCAGGCAGAACGCCGCGTGTGGATCCAGGTGGTAAAAGGCACCGTATCGATTAACGGTCAGAAAGCCGGCCCGAGTGATGCCCTGGCCATCTGGGACGAAACCGCGCTGTCGGTACATGCCGATGAAGACAGTGAAATCCTGCTGTTTGATCTGCCACCGGTCTGATAAGTATCAGGTTCTGCGACGTCATAATGGGCAACGCCGGTTGCCCATTTTTTTGTTTTCATTCCCCTGCGCCATAGTCTTCCCTGCATAACATTGCTGATATTTCATTCAACTTCGTGATGCCATTCACAGCCTTGTGCATGGTTACGCCCGATTTTTGAACGCGCTCTCATTCTTCATCTTTAAGTGTGGAAACCGGTTTCCAAAATGACTCCAATGCCTGTGTGATCCATTTAACTCAGTAGCCCTTTCATCATCACTGGAGTGAAGCACTATGAAAAAAATCATGCTTTGTTGTGCGGCGGGAATGTCGACCAGTATGTTGGTTCGCAAGATGAACGAAGCGGCGCAGGCGCGCGGCGACGAAGTAGAAATAGCGGCCTTTGGGGCCAGCGAGTTCGAGGAGAAATTCCGCGACTACCAGGTGGTACTGCTGGGGCCACAGATTCGTTATATGCATGCCGATTTGGCGGCCAAAGCGGCTGAGTTCAACATTCCTGTTGCCACCATCGACATGATGGATTACGGCATGCAGCGCGGTGAGAAAGTGCTGGACCACGCCCTGTCGCTGATTGAGCAGGAAGGAAGCCACGTATGAGTGCTTACCAGTCGATGGTGAATGTCATCGAAAAGCACATCACGCCACTGGCCGGCAGCGTCGGCCAGCAACGACACGTGATTGCGATTCGTGACGGTTTTATTGCTGCGCTGCCGTTTATGATCATCGGTTCATTCATGCTGGTGTTTATTTTCCCGCCGTTTTCGCCGGACACCACCAACGGTTTTGCGCGTGGATGGCTGGATTTGTCGCTGAAATACCGCGAACAACTGATGCTGCCGTGGTATTTGAGCATGGGCGTTATGACGTTTTTCATCTCGGTCGGCATTGGCGCGAGTCTGGGAAAACACTATAAACTCGACCCGATCATGACCGGTTTGCTGGCATTTATGGCCTTCCTGCTGGTGGCGGCGCCGTATCATGACAAGCAAATCTCCACCCAATATTTCTCCGGTGAGGGTATTTTCACCGCTATCCTGACGGCGATTTACGCCGCCGAAGTGTATGCATTATTAAAACGACGCAATATCACTATCCGTCTGCCGAAAGAGGTGCCAACCGGTGTGGCGCGCTCGTTTGAAATCCTGATCCCGGTGATCGTGATTGTCGCGACGCTGCATCTGCTGAATCTGTTTATTCAGGCTGCCACCGGCATGATCATCCCTGAAGCCATCATGCAACTGCTCGCCCCGTTGGTCTCCGCATCCGACTCCCTGCCTGCGATTCTGATTTCGGTGTTTATCTGCCAGGTGTTGTGGTTTGCCGGTATTCACGGCGCGCTGATTGTCACCGGCATTATGAACCCGTTCTGGATGACCAATTTGGCACTGAACCAGGCCGCATTATCCACCGGCGCCCCGCTGCCACATATTTATCTGCAAGGTTTCTGGGACCACTACCTGCTGATTGGTGGCGTCGGTTCGACCCTGCCGTTGGCCTTTTTACTGCTGCGCAGTAAAGCCATTCATCTGCGAACCATCGGTAAAATGGGCGTGGTGCCAAGCTTCTTCAATATCAACGAACCGATTCTGTTCGGCGCACCGATAATCATGAATCCGGTGTTTTTCCTGCCGTTTATCTGTGTGCCGATGCTCAATGCCGTCTTTGCATACACCGCCACCAAACTCGGCTGGGTCGCGCAGGTGGTGTCGCTGACGCCATGGACTACCCCCGCGCCCATCGGGGCATCGTGGGCCGCTAACTGGGCGTTCAGCCCGGTGATCATGTGCCTGTTCTGTATGGTGTTATCGGCGGTAATGTACTACCCGTTCCTGAAAGCCTATGAGCGCACGTTGTTGAAACAGGAAGCAGAAAAGGCCACTCCACAAACGGCGGGTAACGCCGTGCCAGCAAACAGCTAACGGACTGCGAGGATGACGATGAAATACCCATTCCCTAAAGAATTCTGGTGGGGCAGTGCCAGCTCTGCGCCGCAAACAGAAGGTGAAACCCTGACTCATGGCAAAAGCGCCACGGTCTGGGATCACTGGTTTGAACAACAACCGAACCGTTTTCACGGTGAGGTCGGACCGCAGGACACCTCGACGTTTTACAAACACTGGCGCGAGGATATCGCGCTGCTGAAGCAGCTCAATCACAACACGTTCCGTACCTCAATTTCCTGGGCGCGTCTGATTCCCAACGGGCGCGGCGAAGTGAATCAGGAGGCGGTCACCTTCTACAATCAGGTGATTGATGAAATGCTGGCGCAGGGCGTGCAGCCGTTCATCAACCTGTTCCACTTTGACATGCCGATGGCGCTGCAAGAGATCGGCGGTTGGGAAAATCGCGACGTGGTCCGGGCCTATGAAAAGTACGCCGACACCTGTTTTGCGCTGTTCGGTGACCGCGTGAAACACTGGTTCACCTTTAACGAGCCGGTAGTGCCAGTGGAAGGCGGTTATCTGTATGATTTCCACTATCCGAACGTGGTGGATTTTAAACGTGCAGCGACGGTCGCTTATCACACCATGCTGGCGCATTCGCTGGCGGTGAAAGCCTACCGGGCGCGTCAGCAGGGCGGTGAAATCGGCATTATTCTCAACCTGACGCCGTCTTATCCGCGTTCGCAGAATCCGGCGGATCTCAAAGCCGCCAACATCGCTGACCTGATGTTCAACCGCAGTTTCCTCGACCCCGCGTTGCGTGGGGAATACCCGCAGGAACTGGTGGCGTTGCTGAAAACACACGATCAACTTCCTGCCTGTCAGCCGGGTGACGCCGAATTGTTGCAGCAGGGCGTAGTGGATTTACTCGGCATCAACTATTACCAGCCGCGCCGTATTCAGTGCCGCGACAGCATGGTCAATCCTGACAGTCCGTTTATGCCTGAATGGTTTTTCAGTAGCTATGAGATGCCGGGACGTAAGATGAACCCGTACCGTGGCTGGGAAATCTATGAAAGGGGTGTCTACGACATTCTGACTAATCTGCGCGAAAACTACGGCAACCCGCGCTGTTTTATTTCCGAAAACGGCATGGGCGTGGAAAACGAGCTGCGCTTCGAACAGCAAGGCCGAATTGATGATGATTACCGCATCGACTTCGTGCGCGGGCATCTGACCTGGCTGCACCGCGCATTACAGGAAGGCAGCGGCTGTCTCGGGTACCATATGTGGACGTTTATCGACTGTTGGTCGTGGATGAACGCCTACAAAAACCGTTATGGCTTTGTGCAACTGGATCTGGCGACGCAAAAACGCACGGTGAAAAAAAGCGGTGAGTGGTTTGCCCGTGTAGCTTCACAGCACGGCTTTGATTAACCGGCTATCTATAGGGGTTGTATGGCAAACATTAATGACGTTTCGCGGCTGGCGCAGGTGTCGAAAGCCACCGTGTCGCGGGTGCTCAGCGGCAGTCGCAACGTAAAAGAGGAGAGCCGCCTGGCCGTGATGCGGGCGGTGGAAGTGCTGAACTACAAGCCCAACGTCATTGCCCAGTCGTTGTCGAACCAGTCTACGGGTTGCATTGGTGTGGTCTGCGCGTCGGAGAATATCAACCAGACCACCGGTTATCTTCACGCGCTGGAAAAGCAACTGCGGCTCAACCAAAAACATCTGCTGCTGCGTTTTGCCAGCGATGCGGCGAGTGTCGCGCATTCCCTCAATGAAATCGGCAACGGTTTATGTGATGCGGTGATTGTCATTGGTGCGCGTTTTCCTCTGCCGCCATTGCCGCACAGTGCGATCACCATTGATTGCCTGCAGAGTCACACCGAGCGCAGCATTCAGTTTGATCACAGCTTTGCCGCTGAAACGGCCAGCCAGTATTTGATTAATCAGGGACGGCGTAACATCGCGCTGATTAACCTGCATGACGGCGACGCTGCCGAACAGGTTTCACAGGGCTACCATCAGGCGCTGGAACACCATCTGCTGCCTTACAACCGCCAACGGGTGTTCAGCGGGGAGAATGCGCTGCAACGGCTGCTTAATCAGAATGTCAGCTTCAACGGATTGTTGGTGCCGGACGACGCCATGGCGCAGGAGGCCCTGCGTTTACTGCCGCAGTTTGGCCGTCAGGTGCCGGCAGATGTCATGGTGTTCAGCCTCGACAGCACGTTGCCGCAGGGCGCATCGGCGGTACCGGCCATTGCCTATCCGCTGGAAAAACTGGCACAGCGTGCCATCGCCCTGTTAACCGCGCCGCTTTCTGCCGTTGCTGGTACGGCACCGGTTCGCGGCACGCTGATGACCCCGTTCTGATTACGTTATCCGTCAGGGCGAATTTTTGCTAAAATCAGCTTCAGATTCCCTTAACCAGTTCATTGAAAATAATGAAGAAAAAAAGGCCAGTGCTTCAGGACGTGGCAGATAAAGTGGGCGTCACTAAAATGACGGTCAGCCGCTATTTGCGTAATCCTGAACAGGTTTCTACCGCATTGCAGGAGAAAATCTCCGCGGTACTTGATGAACTGGGGTACATCCCCAATCGGGCTCCCGATATTCTCTCCAACGCCAAAAGCCGCGCCATCGGCGTGCTGCTGCCGTCGCTGACTAACCAGGTGTTCGCTGAAGTGCTGCGCGGCATCGAAAGCGTGACCGATATTCATGGCTATCAGACCATGCTGGCGCATTACGGCTACAGCCCGGAACGCGAAGAGCAGCGGCTGACGTCGCTGCTTTCCTACAATATCGACGGCCTGATTCTGTCCGAGCGCACGCACACCGCGCGCACCTTGAAGATGATCGAAGTGGCGGGCATTCCGGTGGTTGAGATGATGGACTGCGTGTCGCCGTGCGTCGATCTGGCGGTCGGTTTTAACAATTTCGAAGCCGCACGGCAGATGACTCAGCAGATTATCGCCCGTGGCCACCGTCATGTGGTCTATTTCGGCGCGCGTCAGGATGAACGAACGTTGATCAAACAGCAGGGCTACGAGCAGGCGATGCGCGAGTCCGGGCTTGAGCCGTACAGCGTGATGACCAGCCGCTCATCGAGCTATTCGGCAGGGGCTGAATTGCTAAAGCAGGCGCAGAAAGACTGGCCGCAGATCGACAGTATTTTCAGCACCAACGATGACCTGGCGGCGGGCGCGTTTTTTGAGTGCCAGCGCCAGGGGCTGCATATTCCTTCTCAGATGGCCATCGCCGGTTTCCACGGCCACAACATGGGGCAGGCGATGGAGCCGCAGCTCGCCAGCGTCCTGACACCACGTGAACGTATGGGGCAGATTTCCGCCGAACGCCTGCTGGCAAGATTACGTGGCGAAGCTGTGACGCCACGTATGGTCGATGTTGGTTTTACGATATCTCCGGGTGGAAGTATCTGAGAGTCCTGTCACAGAACGCCATAACCGGCCTTGTTTGAGGATGAACGCAACGTTATAAACGAGCTTCGGGACGTTATCAGCGCAGTACCCTGAGCGAAACCTGATTCGACGTCTGTCTTTACTGACAGACGTCGAATCAGGTTTTTTTTTGGCCGTAATTCGGCAAGTCCAGTATGGGAATAAGGATAAAAACGATGAATATCAAATCCCTGGCAGAAGAAATAATCCGTTTAGTCGGCGGGGAAGCTAACGTGGAAACCGTGGTGCATTGCGCCACCCGCCTGCGTTTTTCGCTGCGTGATAAGAGCAAAGCCGACGTGGCGGCGATCGAAAATCTGGACGGCGTGATCACCACGGTAACCGGTTCAGGCCAGTTCCAGGTAGTGATCGGCAACCGGGTGGCAGAAGTGTACCGCGAGCTGGGGAATTTCACGGCGCTGCTCGAAGACAGCCATCACCATGCGCAGAAACCCGCCAAACGCAGCGGCAGCCGGGTCGGCCATCTGATTGATATCGTCTCGGCCATTTTCACTCCGCTGCTGGGGGCAATGGCCGCCGCCGGTGTGCTGAAAGGGTTGCTGAACATCGCGACGTCGCAGGGCTGGATGGTGAAAACCGAATCCACCTACATTATTTTGCAGGCGGCCTCCGACAGCCTGTTCTATTTCCTGCCGATCATGCTGGCCATCACCACCGCCAGAAAATTTCAGGGTAACGTGTTTGTGGCCGTGTCGATTGCTGGTGCGCTGATTTACCCGTCGATGATTGACCTCTTCACCCGTCAGGTGGAAGTGACATTCTTCGGTATTCCGGTGGTGATGATGAAGTACACCTCGACGGTGGTGCCGATCATCTTCTCGGTGTATGTCATGTGCCATCTGGAGCGGCTGTTCGATAAATTCATCCATGAAACGGTGCGCAGCATTATCACGCCGTTCCTGCTGCTGGTGATCATGGTGCCGCTGACGCTCATCACCCTCGGCCCGGTTGGGATTTACACCAGCGAAGCGGCGGCAGGCGTGTTTGTCGCTATCTTCAGCTACAACCCGATTATCGCCAGCGCCCTGTTTGCCGCACTCTGGCAGGTGTTTGTCATCTTCGGGATGCACTGGGCCTTTACGCCGGTGATCATCAACGACATCACGGTGCTCGGGCGCAGTACGCTGAAAGCGTCAACCGTGCCTGCCGTGTTCGCGCAGGCCGGTGCCGTGCTCGGGGTGATGTTCAAAACCAAAAACAAAAAGATGAAGGCGCTGGCAGGCAGTACCTTTATTACTGCGTTGTTCGGCATTACGGAACCGGCGGTGTACGGCGTAACGCTCAAACTCAAAAAACCCTTTGTCTGCGCGGTGATTGCTGCCGCCGTGGGCGGTGGGGTGGTTGGTTATTCCAACAGTGCGGCGATCTCCACCGGCATTCCGAGTCTGCTGACCTTACCGATCTTTTACGGTGAGGGGTTTGGTGGGCTGATCCTGGGGATCGTCATCTCCTTTGTGATGGCCGCCGTTCTTACCTATATCGTCGGATTTGACGATCCGGTGGAAGAGTCTGCCGCTGCACCGGTTGCAAAACCCTCGCCTTCCCGCCCGGTGATTGCCGTTCCTACCGGCGTTGCCGAACAAATCATGGTGCCGGTTGCCGGGCGCGTGATTGCGCTGGAAGAGGTGAATGACAAAGTCTTCTCCAGCGGCGTGGTCGGTGATGGCATCGCCATTCAGCCGGTCAACGGGCAGGTCTATTCGCCGGTAAACGGCATCGTCACTGCGACCTTTGACTCCGGCCATGCGCTGCAAATTCTCTCTGATCACGGGGCGGAAGTGCTGATCCACATCGGGCTGGATACCGTGCAGCTCAACGGCGAGCACTATGTCATGCATGTGAAGGAAAATCAGTGCGTTAAGCAGGGCGACCTGCTGATCGAGTTTGATTTAGAAGCCATCGGCCAGGCCGGATACGACACCATCACGCCGGTGATCATCACCAATTCTGAGCAGTACAAAGGTTTCCATAAAACGCGTCAGCCCGATGCCATCGCTGGTGATGTGCTGCTGACGCTGTCTTAACCCAATTTGTCTCAAAAGAGAGGAGAACACCGTGAAATACCGTGAACTTAAACCTTTTCCCGCCGACTTTTTATGGGGCGCTTCCACCTCAGCTTATCAGGTAGAAGGCGCATGGAATGAAGAGGGTAAAGGTCCCTCAGTGATTGACGCACGCCGTGCATACCCGGCCGGCACCACCGACTTCACCGTCGCCAGCGATCACTATCATCGCTATAAAGAAGATATCGCCCTGTTCGCCGAAATTGGCCTCAAATCTTACCGTTTTTCTATTGCCTGGACCCGTATCGTGCCCGACGGCAGCGGTGAGATTAACCCCGCCGGCATCGCGTTTTACCATAAATTGATTGATGAAATTCTCAGTCACGGCATCGTGCCGATTGTCACCCTGTACCACTTCGATTTACCGCAGGCGCTGCAGGAAAAAGGCGGCTGGCATAACCGCGAAACGGTGGATGCCTTTGCGCGCTATGCCGATATTCTGTTTGATGAGTACGGCAGCAAAGTGAAATATTGGCTGACCATCAATGAGCAGAACCTGATGATTTTACAGGGTGCGGCGCTCGGTACGCTGGATGAGAAACTGGAAGGGCAGAAGAAGAATCTCTATCAGCAAAATCACAATATGCTGGTGGCGCAGGCGAGGGTGATGCATTCGCTGCATAATAAAATTCCGGGAGCCAAAATCGGCCCGGCGCCAAACATTGCGGTTATTTACCCGGCCACTTCTAAACCTGAAGATATTCTGGCGGCATTTAACTATAACGCTATCCGCAACTGGCTTTATCTGGATATGGCCGCGCGCGGGGAATATAACGTCATGGCGTGGCGGTATATGGAAGAGAAGGGCTACACGCCGGATATTCAGCCAGGGGATATGGAGATCCTGCGCAGCGGAAAACCGGACTTTATTGCCTTCAACTATTACACCACCCAGGCGGTGGAAGCCAGCCGTGGTGATGGTCAGGATGAAGTGATCCGCGGTGGGAACAAATTGCTGAAATCAGGGGAAGATGGTGTGCACCGTGGGGCGGCAAATAACCATCTGCCACGTACTGAATTTGGCACCGAAATCGACCCGGTGGGTTTTCGTAATACCTTGCGTGAAATCTACGACCGTTATCATTTGCCACTACTGATCACGGAGAACGGCTTGGGCGCATTCGATAAACTGGATGAAAACGGGGAAATTAATGACCACTACCGCATCGACTATTTACGCCGCCATCTGGAACAAATGCAGTTAGCCATAACCGATGGTGTGGAAGTATTTGGTTATACGCCGTGGTCGGCGCTGGATTTAATTTCCACCCATCAGGGCTGCTCCAAACGTTACGGCTTAATTTACGTGAACCGCGACGAATTTGATCTGAAAGATCTGCGGCGTATTCGTAAACTCAGTTCTTACTGGTATGCCGATGTGATTAAAAACAACGCATTGCCATAATGGTAATAATCACCCTGACCGGTGCTAAGGTGATAACGTGTGATGCGTTATCGCCTTTATGTTTTATAGCGGGTGAAGTTTTATGGCCCTGAATAAAGTAAGGAATTATCCGGCATGAGATCACGGTGATGAAAGTCATAAAGGTATTAAGCAATAACGCCATTATTGCCACGACGGATGATCAGCAGGAAATGGTAGCCATTGGTCGGGGGATTGGTTTCGGTAAACAGGCGGGTGACGAGGTTAATCCTGCTGATATTGAAAGCCAGTTCGTTAAAAAAGCCAGCGGCATGACCGATGTTCTGGCGCAACTGACGGCAGCGATACCGACGGAATATCTCTTCATCACCCAGCAGGTGATTGTACTGGCTAAATCCAGGCTGAATATCGACGTGCAGGAAACGCTGTTTTTTGCGCTAAGCGATCACATCAGTTTTGCGGTGGAAAGATTTAAAAAAGGGCTCGAGATAAAGAACATCTTACTGTGGGATATTAAGCAGTTTTATCAGGCAGAGTTTGCGGTCGCCATGGAAGCACTGACGCTGATTAACCAGAAATTGCAGATTGAACTGCCGGAAGATGAGGCGGGTTTTCTGGCCCTGCATCTGGCTAATGCGACCAATAATAATATGCAGAGCACCATGCAAAGTGCCGGTATGATTAAAGATATTCTTAATATCATCAAATATGATTTACGTATTAAATATGATGAAAAATCCATCGACTATCAGCGTATTGTTACCCATCTGAAATTCTTTTCTTTGCGGTTATTAAACCGCACTGCCGTCAATCATAATGACCAGAGTATTTACGCCGGAATTCAGGATGCCATGCCAGCATCTTACCAGTGCGCATTAAAGATCAATGATTACGTGGCGAAAAATCACCTGAGCCAACTGACCACCGATGAGCTGATGTTTTTGACCATACACATCAATCGATTGAAGCCCGTCTAGACGGGCCTGGTTACCTGCTAAAGATTACTGATTGTGCTTATCTAATGCCGCCACACAGCGATCCACCACGCCTTCAAACTTGTGATCAATATTCACGCGCAGCACATCCGGTTCATCTTCGCCGGGTTCTTCGAGTGCATCGAACTGGCTTTTGAGCAGGTCCATCGGCATAAAGTGACCGGCGCGGGCTTTCAGGCGTTCGGAAATCACATCAATGCTGCCTTTTAGATAGATAAACACCACACCCTGATTTTCATCACGCAGCGCATCGCGGTAGCGGCGTTTGAGCGCAGAGCAGACAATTACCCCGCTTTCATTTTTGTGATACAGGCTGTAGGCGGCGTCATTCAGGCGTTTGAGCCACGGCGCGCGGTCTTCGTCATCCAGAGGATGACCGCTGGCCATTTTCTGAATATTGGCGCGGGGATGGAGATCATCGCCGTCGATGAATTTTGCGTTAATTTCCCGGGCTAGTGCCGCGCCGACGGTGGACTTACCGCTGCCTGACACGCCCATCAGAATGATGCTTTGTCCTGCCATAAGTTGATCTCTATCCCAAAATGAAAATATTGACTGTGTAGTGAGTCCTAATATTAGCATGTTACCGGTATCATGATACCGGTAACAAATGGAGATGTGACTAATATCACAAAGGAATGCACTGCTGATTTATCGGTCGCGGCCTGTACCCGTTGCACTGCTAACTCCTACAATTCGTTGAAAATTAAAAAATAATGCACCCGTGATTTTTACCTGAAGCACGGGATAACGCATAAGGGGAAAAGATATGCCATTAGTCATTGTAGCGGTTGGCGTCGCGCTGCTGCTGTTGCTTATGATCCGGTTCAAACTCAACGGCTTCATCGCATTGATCCTGGTCGCACTGGCGGTCGGTATCATGCAGGGTATGCCGGTGGATAAGGTCATCACCTCAATTAAAAACGGCGTCGGCGGCACGCTCGGCGGTTTGGCGCTGATCATGGGCTTTGGTGCCATGCTCGGTAAAATGCTGGCGGACTGCGGCGGTGCACAGCGCATTGCCACGACGCTTATCGCCAAATTCGGCAAAGAACACATTCAGTGGGCCATCGTGCTGACCGGTTTTATCGTCGGTTTTGCGTTGTTCTATGAAGTGGGCTTCGTGCTGATGTTACCTCTGGTCTTCACCATCGCGGCGGCGGCGCGTTTGCCGCTGTTGTATGTGGGTGTGCCGATGGCGGCTGCGCTGTCAGTCACCCACGGTTTTCTGCCTCCGCACCCTGGGCCGACTGCGATTGCCACGATTTTCCATGCTGATATGGGTAAAACCTTGCTGTATGGTTCACTGCTGGCCGTGCCGACGGTGATCCTCGCGGGTCCGGTGTTTGCTCGTTTTCTGAAAGGCATTGATAAGCCCGTTCCAGAGGGCCTGTTCAACCCGAAAACCTTTACGGAAGAAGAGATGCCTGGCTTTGGTGTCAGCGTCGCGACGTCATTGGTGCCGGTGATTTTGATGGCCTTCCGCGCGGTTTGCGAAATGATCCTGCCGAAAGGCCATCCGGTTCTGGCCTATGCAGAATTCTTCGGCGACCCGGTGATGGCAACGCTGATTGCCGTGCTGATCGCTATCTTCACCTTCGGCCTGAACCGTGGACGTTCGATGGATCAGGTGATGACCACCGTTACGGAGTCGATCAAAATCATCGCGATGATGCTGTTGATCATCGGTGGTGGCGGGGCGTTCAAACAGGTACTGGTCGACAGCGGCATCGAGCCGTACATCGCCAATATCATGAACGGCAGTAATCTGTCGCCAATCCTGCTGGCCTGGTCGATTGCTGCGGTACTGCGTATCGCACTGGGTTCAGCGACCGTTGCGGCGATTACCGCAGGCGGGATTGTTGCCCCACTGATTGCCACCAGCGGCGCCAGCCCTGAGCTGATGGTTATCGCCGTCGGTTCCGGCAGCGTGATTTTCTCCCACGTTAACGATCCCGGCTTCTGGTTGTTCAAGGAGTACTTCAACCTGACGATCGTTGAAACCTTCAAGTCATGGTCAATACTGGAAACCATCATCTCCCTGTGCGGCCTCGGCGGTTGTTTGCTGCTGTCGATGGTGGTGTAACGGGTTACTTTTTCAAGTAAAGCAAAGCCTTAAAGAATAAAAAACGGCGGGCCTTTGGGTCCGCCGTTTTTGTTTATGACGAGAAAAACCTCGCGTTGAACTCTTACCCTGTGAGAGTATTATCTGGCCATCTTGAGTCAGGGAATGAGTCATATGGAATATGTGGAGTTTATTGAGACGCCGACATTCAGCCGCAAATGCAAAGAGTTGCTTACTGAGGATGAATATCGCCAGCTTCAGGAATATCTAACCCATTCACCCGATGCCGGGGCGATTATTGTTGGGACCGGAGGTTGTCGGAAGATCCGCTGGATGCGCCAAGGCCAGGGTAAAAGCGATCTTGAAAGATATTGTACAAAGTCTGTCGTGAAACAGGAGATAGACCATGAATAAAGAATTATTCGAGGAGTTGCGGCAATCAGCCGAAGAGATGGTCGCTATCCGCAAGGGTGAGATGGTAGCGGCTAACGTGACACGTGTTGCTATGCCAGCGGTAAAAGAGATTCGTTCTAAGGCCGGAGTTAAGCAGGAAGAGTTCGCTAAACTGATTGGTGTTTCTCCTTCTCTGGTTCAGGCGTGGGAGCAACAAAAACGTTTGCCTAACGGTGCCGCACTAAAATTGCTAAAAATGATTGAGCTAAATCCGCAAATCATAAATACGCTGAAAACGATTTAAAGACGGCAACAAAAACGGCGGACCTCTGGGTCCGCCGTTTTTGTTTATGACTAAAGAGTACCACCGATTAAATCTTCAAATACGCCCTGATCCCATCAAGGAACATTTGGGTGGAGAGCATCACCAGAATCAGCCCCATCAGGCGCTCCAGCGCGCTGACGCCTTTGTCGCCGAGCAGGCGCAGGAACAGGTTCGACAGCAGCAATATCCCCATCGACAATCCCCAGGCGATAAACAGTGCCAGCGTCAGGTGAGTCATCTGGTTGGGATATTGATGCGATAGCAGCATCAGCGTGGCGAGAATCGACGGCCCGGCCACCAGCGGGATCGCCATCGGCACCAGGAAGGGTTCTTCACCGGCCGGTAAGCCGCTGCTGCTTTTCTCTTCGGACGGGAAAATCATTTTGATGGCGATCAGGAACAGAATAATACCGCCGGAAATCGACACCGTTTCAGTACGCAGGTTGAGGAAGGAGAGGATCTTCTCACCGGCGAACAGGAAGATTAGCATCAGGATCAGCGCGATCAGCATCTCGCGGATCAACACCACGCGACGGCGTTTTGGATCCAGATGTTTTAATACCGACATGAAGATCGGCAGGTTGCCCAGCGGATCCATAATTAAAAACAGCAGGATGGTTGCTGAAATCATTTCAGTCATGACTACCTCAAAGACAGAGTTCGGCTTTCTTAAAAACGCCTGTTATAAGTCGCGCTGCTAAAAAAGCCCCGACTATCGATTAAATTCACTTGCCACTTCTTATGCATCTTGTAACTTTGTATCTCCTGCATCATTCAAGTGGCAGATGCATTGGCTTCGCTCACTCACCCGAATCACTGACCTATGTCAGCTCATCGGGATTCTTTCGTTCGCCGCCTTCCTGCCACTCGAATGATTTTGGAGATTTCTCGTTGCGTTGACAGGGTCGTCAGCGCTAAAAATTTCAAACACACTTTACGCAGCGATCACGCTCAGGGCAGGACAGTAATTATGAAAAATGTAGGTTTCGTTGGCTGGCGCGGGATGGTCGGTTCTGTACTCATGCAACGCATGATTGAAGAACGCGATTTTGACGCCATCCACCCGGTATTCTTCTCCACCTCGCAACATGGCCAGGCTGCACCGGAATTTACCGGCCGGCATGGCACATTGCAGGACGCTTATGACCTCGACGCACTGAGTGCGCTGGACATTATCATCACCTGTCAGGGCGGCGATTATACCAACGAAATCTATCCAAAGCTGCGTCAAATCGGTTGGAAAGGCTACTGGATCGACGCAGCATCCTCTCTGAGAATGCATGATGACGCGATCATTATTCTGGATCCGGTCAACAGCGCGGTGATTCATCAGGGCATCGACAAAGGCATCAAAACCTTTGCCGGGGGTAACTGTACCGTCAGCCTGATGCTGATGTCGTTGGGCGGTTTGTTCGCCAATGACCTGATCGAGTGGGCCTCAGTGGCCACCTACCAGGCAGCTTCCGGCGGCGGCGCGCGCCACATGCGCGAACTGCTGACCCAAATGGGCATGCTGCACAATAGCGTGGCGAAAGAGTTGCAGGACCCGGCCTCCGCCATTTTGGACATCGAACGTAAAGTCACTGCGCTGACCCGCAGCGGCACCTTGCCGACGGACAACTTCGGCGTTCCGCTGGCCGGTGGTTTGATTCCGTGGATCGACAAACAGCTTGATAACGGCCAGACCAAAGAAGAGTGGAAAGGTCAGGCTGAGACCAACAAAATTCTGGGCACCTCCAGCGTGATCCCGGTGGATGGCCTGTGCGTGCGTATCGGTGCGCTGCGCTGCCACAGCCAGGCGTTTACCCTGAAGCTGAAAAAAGATGTGTCGATTCCTGAAATCGAACAGATGCTGGCGAGTCATAACGACTGGGTGCGCGTCATCCCGAATGACCGCGAGCTGTCGATGCGTGAACTGACACCGGCTGCGGTCACCGGCACCATGAACACGCCGGTTGGGCGTCTGCGCAAACTGAATATGGGCCCGCAATATTTGTCTGCGTTCACCGTGGGTGACCAGCTGTTGTGGGGTGCGGCAGAGCCGTTGCGCCGCATGCTGCGCATCCTGCTGTAACCTTCATACTTGAAGCTGCAGCTGTGTTAGCTGCGCTTGCGAACCCGAATCACTGACTCATGTCAGCGCATCGGGATTCACTCGCTAGCTGCCTTGCTGCAACGTCAATTATTTTGGTTACTCAATGGGTAAATAACCCTGTTTTCACCCAACGGGACACCAGCACGGTGTCCCGTTTTTGTTCCACTCATCAATCACTTCACCCGGTTTGAATCTCTTCGCCAGCGCTTTTAGCTGAATTTCACGTGGTGAAAAAATCCTCGGCTTTTGCCCCCCGCTTTTGGCGACTTTTGTCTATGCTTAGTAGATGACCAAAGCGTTTTTGAGAAGCACAAACAAGCACTTATTTAGAATCTGTGAGCTTGAGCGCTGGCAGGCACGTTTAAACAAGAAAAAGTGACACTCTCATCACAAGGTGATCACCCCTTCAGGAGCAAACTGACTAGAGATTTATTGTTGAGCATCTGAATGATTTCATTGAACTTATTGATTTAATTAATCATAGGACGAAATGCATGTCAGTACTTCTTGATCAGCACGTTATTAATCAACTCATTTCCGGCCACTATGCTGATCCGTTTTCGTTATTGGGAATGCATTCTGTGGCGGCGGGTATTGAGGTGCGCGCACTTTTGCCGGATGCCGATCAGGTCTGGGTGATTGATGCCGAGAAAGGCACAAAAGTGGCTGAACTGCGCCGTGATGACCATCGCGGCTTTTTTGTCGGGATAATGCCCCGGCGCAAAAATCCCTTCCGCTACCAGTTGGAAGTCCGCTGGGGCGAAAATACCCAGTTGATTGACGATCCATACCGCTTCGGCACATTACTGCAGGAACTGGATATCTGGCTGCTGGCTGAAGGCACGCATTTGCGGCCATACGAGAAGCTGGGCGCGCACCCGCAGGTGCTGGACAACGTTGAAGGGGTGAGCTTTGCACTCTGGGCACCCAACGCGACGCGTATTTCCGTGGTCGGTGAATTCAACTTCTGGGACGGCCGCCGTCATCCGATGCGTCAGCGCCGCGAAAATGGTATTTGGGAGCTGTTTATCCCGGCGGTACGCGAGGGGCAGCTGTACAAGTACGAAGTGATCGACTGCCGGGGTCACATCTCCCTGCGCGCCGATCCTTATGCTTTTGAAGCGCAAATGCGCCCGGAAACGGCGTCGCTGGTCAGCCATCTTCCTGAAAAAGTGCCGTTCTCTGCTGAACGTAAAAAAGCCAATGCGTTGAACCAGCCGGTCTCCGTGTACGAAGTCCATCTGGGGTCCTGGCGTCGCCATACTGATGATAATTTCTGGTTAAGCTACGGCGAACTGGCGGAGCAACTGGTCTCTTACGCCAAATGGATGGGCTTCACGCACATCGAACTGATGCCGATTAACGAACATCCATTCGACGGCAGCTGGGGCTACCAGCCGCTCGGCATGTATGCGCCGACCCGCCGTTATGGTACGCCGCAGGAGTTCAAAGCCTTCATCGATGCCGCGCATAACGCCGGTCTGAATGTGATCCTCGATTGGGTGCCGGGCCACTTCCCGAGTGATGCCCATGGCCTGGCCCAGTTTGACGGTACCGCGCTGTACGAATATGCCGATCCGCGCGAAGGCTACCATCAGGACTGGAACACGCTGATTTACAACTATGGCCGCCACGAAGTGCGTAACTATCTGGCAGGCAACGGTTTCTACTGGATTGAGCGCTACGGCATTGACGGCCTGCGGGTTGACGCCGTGGCTTCAATGATTTACCGCGACTACAGCCGCAAAGCGGGAGAGTGGATCCCCAATCATTACGGTGGCCGCGAAAACCTCGAAGCCATCTCTTTCCTGCGCTACACCAACCAGACGATTGGTCGCGAACTCGATGGTGCGGTGACGCTGGCGGAAGAGTCCACCGACTACCCTGGTGTTACCATGCCACCCGACGCCAACGGTCTGGGGTTCCATTACAAATGGAATCTGGGCTGGATGCATGACTCGCTCAATTACATGCAACTTGATCCGGTTCACCGCAAATATCACCACAATCTCATGACGTTCGGCGTGCTTTACGCCTACAGCGAAAACTTCATGCTCCCGCTTTCCCACGATGAAGTGGTGCACGGAAAGGGCTCGCTGCTCGACAGAATGCCCGGTGACGCGTGGCAGAAGTTTGCCAACCTGCGCGCCTATTACGGCTTTATGTGGGCGCATCCCGGCAAGAAACTGATGTTTATGGGCTGTGAATTTGCACAAGGCCGCGAGTGGGACTTCAACAGCAGCCTCGACTGGCATTTGCTGGATGACCCAAACGGCTGGCACAGTGGTGTTCAGCATCTGGTGCGGGACCTCAATCATGTTTATCGCCAGCAAACGCCACTTTACGAACTGGACTTCAACCCGCGCGGTTTTGAATGGCTGGTGGTCGATGACCACGAAAACTCGGTGTTCGCCTTTGCACGTCGCGACGACAACGGTGATGAAATCATCGTCGTCAGCAACTTCACGCCGGTGCCGCGTTACGACTACCGCATTGGCGTGGCACGCCCCGGGCGTTATCACGAAATCCTCAATACGGATTCGCACTTCTATCGTGGCGGCAATATTGGTAACGACGGCGATGTGTACAGCCAGCCGACCGGTCACCATCAGCGTGAGCACTCTATCTGCCTGACTATTCCGCCGCTGGCGACCGTGTATCTGCGGCGGGAGGTGCGATGAAACAGCTCGAACCTGGCCAGCCAGCGCCGTATGGCGCACACCTCCAGGCAGACGGCGTGAACTTCTGCTTGTTTTCAGCCCATGCGGAAAAAATTGAACTCTGTCTGTTCGACGAATCTGGCAGCGAGCAGCGTCTCACTTTACCGGGCCGCACCGGCAATCTGTGGCACGGTTTTCTACCCGGAGCCAGGGCCGGTCAGCACTATGGCTACCGGGTTTACGGGCCGTTCGAACCCGCGAAAGGGCTGCGTTTTAACCCGAAAAAATTGCTGATCGACCCGAGTGCCCGTGCGCTGGAAGGCGAACTGCGCGATAACGCACGGCTAAACGGCGGCATTGATACGCCGGACGAAAAAGACAGCGCCGTGGCCGCACCGAAGTCGGTGGTGGTCAGTGACACTTTTGACTGGGGCAATGACGCACCGCCCGCCACGCCGTGGGCCGAAACGGTGATTTATGAGGCGCATGTGCGCGGCCTGACGCGCCAGCATCCGCACATTCCGGCGGCGCTGCGCGGTACCTATGCCGGCCTCGCGCATCCGGTCATGTTGGAGTATTTACAGCATCTGGGTGTCACGGCGATTGAGTTGCTGCCGGTGCAGCATCACGCTGACGAGCCCCGCCTGCAACGCCTTGGGCTGAGTAATTACTGGGGCTATAACGTGCTGGCCCCTTGCGCGGTGGAGCCACGCTACGCCAGCCGGCAAAAAGGTATTTCAGCGCTCAGCGAATTCAAAGCGGCAGTCAAAGCGCTGCATCAGGCCGGCATTGAAGTGATCCTCGACGTGGTGTTCAACCACAGCGCCGAGTTGGCTATTGACGGGCCTTTCGTCTCGTTTCGCGGCATAGATAACGCCAGTTGGTACTGGCTGCGCGAAGACGGCAGCGACGATAACGTCACCGGCTGTGGTAATGCGTTGCGACTGGTGGATGACGACATCGTCGAATGGACGCTCGACAGCCTGCGTTACTGGGTGCGCGAATGCCATGTGGACGGCTTTCGCTTCGATCTCGCCACCGTTCTGGGCAGAACCCCGTCGTTTACCCCGCAATCCCCGCTGTTCAGCGCAATGCGTGCCGACAGCGTACTGTCTCACGTCAAGCTGATTGCCGAACCCTGGGACATTGGCACTGGCGGCTATCAGCTCGGCAATTTCCCGCCGCCGTTCGCCGAGTGGAGCGATCTGTGGCGTGACGATATGCGCAAATTTTGGCTGCACGGTGATTTGCCTCTCGGGCAGTTTGCCGGGCGCTTTGCGGCATCTGCGGATCTGTTCGACCACGCCGGGCGCTTGCCTCACGCCAGCATCAACATGCTTACCGCGCACGACGGCTTTACCCTGCGCGATGTGGTCAGTTTCAACGATAAACACAATCAGGCCAACGGCGAAAACAACCGCGACGGGCATAACGAAAACTACAGCCAGAACCACGGCGAGGAAGGGCTGGATGCCTCTGAAGAGGTGCAGCGTCAGCGGCGCCTTAGCCAGCGCGCGCTCTTAGCGACCTTATTGCTGTCGCAGGGCACCCCGATGCTGCTGGCCGGTGACGAACATGGCAACAGCCAGCAGGGCAACAACAATGCCTATTGTCAGGACAACGCGCTGACCTGGCTCGACTGGAACAGCGCCGATGACAACCTGACGGCTTACGTGGCGGCGCTGGTTGCACTGCGCAAAAAAATTCCCGCGCTGACGCAAAACCAATGGTGGCGCGGCGAGGGTAATGATGTCGAGTGGCTGGATGCGCAGGGCCAGCCGATGCAGGCGGCCAGTTGGGAGCACGGACCGCAGCAATGGCTGCAAATCCGCCTTTCTGGCCGCTGGTTGCTGGTGTTGAACGCCTCGCTCAGCGATGTCGATATGCAACTGCCACAAGGCCGCTGGGAGCCGGTTGCCCCGTTTAATTCGGTGCTGTTTGGAGAAGAACCCCAGCGTGTCAGGGACGGTTCGACCTGGCGTGCCGCAGCAAAAACCCTCTGCGTGCTCCATTGCCATGAATAACAACACCGCACGCATGCAGGAATGTCAGCAGAGTGATGCAAGGAGTCAGCCATGAATAAAACAGAAAACAGAGATCCGGTAATGCTGGCCAGACAGTTACCTCTTAAATCCGTCGCGCTGATCCTGGCCGGTGGTCGGGGTTCACGTCTTAAGGATTTAACCGCTACCCGCGCCAAGCCTGCGGTTCATTTTGGCGGCAAGTTCCGCATCATCGACTTTGCGCTGTCGAACTGCCTGAATTCGGGCATTCGCCGCATCGGCGTTATTACGCAATATCAGTCACATACGCTAGTTCAACATATTCAACGTGGCTGGTCATTTCTTAATGAAGAGATGAACGAATTTGTCGATTTACTGCCCGCCCAGCAGCGCCAAAGCACCGAACATTGGTACAAAGGCACCGCCGATGCTGTCTATCAGAATCTGGATATCATCCGCCGCTATGAGGCCGAGTACGTGGTGATCCTCGCCGGGGATCACATCTACAAGATGGATTACTCGCGCATGTTGGTGGATCACGTGCAAAAGGGAGGGGAATGTACCGTCGCCTGCCTCGCCGTGCCGCTGGCGGAAGCCAGTGAGTTTGGTGTGATGGATGTTGGCGAAGACTATCAAATCAACAGCTTCCTTGAGAAACCGCAGAACCCACCTTGCATTCCCGGTCAGCCGGACATGGCGCTGGCGAGCATGGGGGTCTACATTTTTAATGCTGACTACCTGTTCCGCCTGCTCGAAGAGGATATGTCCAAGGAGGATTCCAGCCACGATTTCGGCAAAGATTTGCTGCCGAAAATCACCGCCGAAGGTGTGGCCTGGGCTCACCCTTTCAGCTTGTCCTGCGTAACGCAAAACACGGAATTACCGCCGTACTGGCGCGATGTCGGGACGCTCGATGCGTACTGGAAGGCGAATCTGGATCTGGCGTCAGTCACGCCGGAACTGGATATGTACGACCGCTCGTGGCCCATCCGTACTCATATGGAACCGCTGCCGCCCGCCAAGTTTGTGCAGGACCGCTCCGGTAGTCACGGCATGACCATGAACTCTCTGGTGGCCGGTGGCTGCATCGTTTCCGGGTCGGTGGTGGTCAATGCCGTGCTGTTTCCGCGCGTGAGGGTGAACTCGTTTTGCAATATTGATTCGACCATCTTATTGCCGGACGTCAACATTGGCCGTTCATGCCGCTTACGTAAATGTGTGATCGACCGTGCCTGTCACATTCCCGAAGGCATGGTGATCGGCGAAAACGCCGATGAAGACAGTAAACGTTTTTACCGCTCAGAGGACGGCGTAGTGTTAGTCACCCGGGCGATGTTGGCAAAATTGTAATACCCGGCGTCCTTGAAGCCGTGGCTGCATTCGCGAATCCGAATCACTTACCTGTGTAAGCTCATCGGAATTCACTCGTTTGCCGCCTTGCCACAACGCCAATGACTTGGGTATGTCTGTGAGAAATTGAAAACGAGATAACTCGGAATGAAAGTGGTCCGGGACGGTGCAACAGGGAGATTGTTGACGTCTGCCCCGATAATATTTACTCGCCATTGCGGTTTTTATCCCGTGATGGCGGTGATAATTCAGGAGCGCGAATGCAGGTTTTACATGTTTGTTCAGAGCTGTTTCCCTTGTTAAAAACCGGGGGACTCGCTGACGTCGCGGGTGCGCTTCCCGCTGCTCAAATAGCGGGGGGGACAGACGTACGTGTACTGATCCCAGCCTTCCCCGATATTAAACGAGGCATCGGAGATACGCAGGTTGTTGGCCACCTTGATACCTTCGCCGGGCACGTAACGCTGCGCTATGGCGTTTTTCAGGGCGTGGGTATTTATATTATTGATGTACCAGGACTGTATGACCGCCCCGGCAGCCCGTATCACGATCAGTCTTCTTACGCTTACCCGGATAACCATCTGCGTTTCGCCCTGCTGAGCTGGATGGCCGCAGAACTGGGCAATGGTTTCGACGCAATGTGGAAACCCGACATTCTTCACTCGCATGACTGGCACGCTGGGCTGACGTCGGCTTATGTGCGCGCGCGCCATATTCCGGTCAAAACCGTCTTCACCGTACACAATCTGGCATTTCAGGGGTTGTTCGACGGTTACCATTTACAGCATTTGCAGATCCCGTTTGAGTTCTTCCAGATGTACGGTCTGGAGTTCTATGGGCAGATCTCTTATCTGAAAGCCGGGCTATTTTATTCGGACCATATCACCACCGTCAGCCCGACCTATGCCAAAGAGATCACCCGCCCTGAATTTGGGTATGGGATGGAAGCTTTGCTGCTCGAACGACAGCGGGAAGGCCGCCTGACGGGGATCCTCAACGGCGTCGATGATGCTATCTGGCAGCCGCGTGATGACGTATTGCTGTCGGCTCGCTACGACGCAGATGACCTGCGTTCCAAGATGATCAATAAAGCCTATCTGCAACGCGCAATGGGGCTGGATGTGGATGACTCGCGGCTGGTGTTCGCCGTGGTGAGCCGTTTGACCAATCAAAAAGGGCTGGATCTGGTGCTGGAAGCGCTGCCGGACTTGCTGGAGCGTGGTGGCCAACTGGCGCTGCTCGGTGCCGGTGACGCGGTATTACAACAGGCATTTCTGGCCGCAGCGGCAGATAACCCAGGGCAGGTGGGCGTACAACTTGGCTATCACGAGTCGTTCTCGCACCGCATTATCGGTGGTGCGGATGTCATCATGGTGCCAAGCCGCTTTGAGCCCTGCGGCCTGACGCAGCTTTATGGTCTGAAGTACGGCACCTTGCCACTGGTTCGACGTACTGGCGGGCTGGCCGATACGGTGGTGGACTGCGCGCTGGAAAATCTGGCCGACGGAACCGCCAGTGGATTCGTTTTCGAAGAGGCTAACGGCAAATCTTTGGGTAGCGCCATTCGCCGGGCGTTTGTATTGTGGAGCAGGCCAAAGCACTGGCGCCATGTACAGCATCACGCCATGGGTATTGACTTCGGCTGGCAGGTAGCGGCTCAGGCCTATCTGTCACTTTATCAACGCTTGCTGTCGTGATGCTTGTTGTCATGAGAGCTGCTAAGCGGCATTACTTGATTGGGAGCGCAACGCTATGACTTCACCGTTTAATTACACTTCGCCGACCGTCAGTGTTGAAGCGCTGAAACACTCCATTGCCTACAAACTGATGTTTATCATCGGTAAAGATCCCTCTATTGCCACTCAGCATGATTGGCTGAATGCCACGCTGTTTGCCGTACGTGACCGCATGGTGGAACGCTGGTTGCGCTCCAACCGCGCCCAGACCTCACAGGATGTCCGGCAGGTTTATTATTTGTCGATGGAGTTTCTGATTGGCCGCACGCTGTCGAATTCCCTGCTGTCGATGGGCATTTATGATGACATCAAACAGGCACTCGATGAGATGGGTTTTGACCTTGAGGAACTGATTGTCGAAGAGAACGACCCAGGCCTCGGCAACGGCGGTCTGGGGCGCCTGGCGGCCTGTTTCCTTGATTCGCTGGCAACGCTGGCGTTGCCAGGGCGCGGTTACGGCATCCGTTACGAATACGGTATGTTTGCGCAAAATATTATTAACGGCCAGCAGATGGAGTCGCCAGATTACTGGCTGGAATACGGTAACCCGTGGGAGTTCCAGCGCCATAACACCCGCTACAAAGTGCGTTTCGGCGGCCGTCTGCAGCACGAAGGGAGCAAAACCCGCTGGCTGGAAACCGAAGAAGTCATTGCCTGCGCCTACGACCAAATCATTCCCGGTTTTGACACTGATGCCACCAACACGCTGCGGCTGTGGGGCGCGCAGGCCAGTAACGAAATCAACCTCGGTAAGTTCAATCAGGGTGATTACTTTGCGGCGGTAGAAGATAAAAACCACTCTGAGAACGTATCGCGGGTACTTTACCCGGATGACTCCACCTACTCAGGCCGCGAACTGCGCCTGCGTCAGGAGTATTTCCTGGTCTCTGCCACCGTGCAGGACATTCTCACCCGCCATTACGTCACCCACCATACCTATGAAAACCTGGCCGATAAAACCGCCATTCATCTCAATGATACGCACCCGGTCCTTTCCATTCCTGAACTGATGCGGCTGTTGATCGACGAGCATAAATTCGACTGGGATAAAGCCTGGGACACGGTGAGCAAAGTTTTCTCCTACACCAACCATACCTTGATGAGTGAAGCGCTGGAGACCTGGCCGGTGGATATGATCGGTAAAATTTTGCCGCGCCATCTCGAAATCATCTTCCAGATTAACGATCACTTCCTTAAAGAGGTGGCGGTGAAAGTGCCGAATGACAGCGGGATTTTGTCGCGCGTGTCGATTATCGATGAAGAGCATGGCCGCAAGGTGCGTATGGCCTGGCTGGCGGTGATTGCCAGTCATAAAGTCAACGGCGTGTCGGCGCTGCATTCCGAATTGATGGTGCAATCGCTGTTTGCCGATTTTGCCAAAGTGTATCCCGATCGCTTCTGCAACAAAACCAACGGCGTGACGCCACGTCGCTGGCTGGGTCTGGCCAACAAACCGCTGTCGAAAGTGCTGGATGATGCCATCGGCCACCATTGGCGTACTGACCTGAGCCAGCTTGAAGAGTTGAAACAGAATATCGATTACCCCAGTTTCCTTGAGGCGTTGCGCAAGGCTAAGTTTGAGAACAAAAAGCGTCTGGCGGTTTATATCGCACAGAAACTTGACGTGGTGGTGGACCCGAAAAGCCTGTTCGATGTGCAGATCAAACGCATTCACGAGTACAAACGTCAACTGATGAACGTACTGCATGTGATCACCCGCTATAACCGCATTATTGAAGAGCCGGATGCAGGCTGGGTGCCGCGCACCGTCATTTTCGCCGGTAAAGCGGCATCGGCTTATTACGCCGCCAAGCAGATCATTCGGCTGATCAACGACGTCGCCACCGTCGTCAATGACGATCCGCGCGTGCGCGATAAGCTCAAAGTGGTGTTTATTCCAAACTACAGCGTCAGTCTGGCGCAGATGATCATTCCGGCAGCCGATCTCTCCGAGCAGATTTCTCTGGCAGGTACCGAAGCCTCAGGCACCAGTAACATGAAGTTCGCTCTAAATGGTGCACTGACCATCGGTACACTGGACGGTGCTAACGTCGAAATGCTCGAACACGTTGGTGAGGAGAATATCTTCATCTTCGGGAACACGACGCCAGAAGTGGAACAGTTGCGCCGCGATGGCTACAACCCGCATACCTACTACGAGCAGGACCCAGAGTTGCACCAGGTGCTGACCCAGATCGCCACCGGTGTTTTCAGCCCTGACGAACCGAAGCGCTACAGTAATCTGTTCGACACGCTGGTGAACCTCGGCGATCACTACCAGGTACTGGCAGATTACCGCAGCTACGTCGACACCCAGGATAAAGTGGACGAACTCTACAAACAGCCCGAAGAGTGGACCCGCCGCACCCTGCTTAATATCGCCAATATGGGCTATTTCTCCTCTGACCGTACCATCCAGGAGTACGCCGACGAGATCTGGAACATCAAACCGATTAAGTTGTAGCAGCAACGTCGATATAAAAAAGGCACCCGATGGGTGCCTTTTTTTGTTGATCTGCTGAAGTTTACGACGCCAGCGACAAATGTTTCTTCTGCTGCTTATGGCTTGCCAGCCAGTCGGTGATGCGTTGTTGTTGGGCCTTGTCCAACCACATGCCGAGTTTGGTACGGCGCCAGATGGCGTCATCCAGCTCGATAACCCACTCTTTTTCCACCAGATAACGCAGCTCGGCTTCGTAGAATCCATGACCGAAATCTTCGCCCAAAGATTCCAGGCTGGTGGCATCAGCGATAAACAACTCAGTCTGGCTGCCGTACGTATGGGTATAACGACGGGCCAGCGATTCTGGCAACCATTTGAAACGGCTGCGCAGGTTGGCGGCATAGGTTTCGCGATCCCCACCCAGTTTCCCACCCGGCAATACGGCGTTTTTGGTCCAGGCCGGACCGGCTTTCGGGTAGTACTTGGTCAGTTTTTCCAGCGCATGTTCGGCCAGCTTACGGTAAGTGGTCAGCTTGCCGCCGAATACTGACAGCAGCGGTGCTTTGCCGTCCTGATCGTGCACGTCCAGCGTGTAATCGCGGGTAACGGCCTGCGGTGAATCAGATTCATCATCACACAGTGGACGCACGCCGGAATAACTCCAGACAATATCCTCAGTGGTCAGCTGTTTCTTAAAGTGGTCGTTATACACTTTCAGCAGATAGCTGGTCTCTTTCTCATCGATTTTTACATCTTTCGGATCGCCGTGATACTCCACGTCGGTGGTGCCGATGATGGAGAACTCATCCAGCCATGGGATCACAAACACAATACGGTGGTCTTCGTTTTGCAGAATGTAAGCCTGTGGTTGATTGTGGGCGCGTGGCACCACAATGTGGCTACCTTTGATCAGACGAATACCGTAAGGGGATTTCAGCTTCAGGCCGTCGTCGAAGAAATGTTTGACCCACGGACCCGTAGCATTCACCAGACCTTTGGCGCGCCAGGTGAAGGTTTTGCCGGTATCGATCTCTTCGGCCTCGACCATCCATAGCCCATCTTCACGCCATGCGCGGTTCACGCGAGTACGGGTGCGAACTTCGCTGCCACGCTCTTCCACTTCCTGAGCGTTGAGCACCACTAAACGCGCATCATCTACCCAGCAGTCAGAATATTCGAAACCTTTGGTCAGTTCAGGTTTCAGTACGGAATCCGCGCCGAATTTAAGGCCTTTACTGGACGGCAGGCTGGTGCGTTTACCCAGATGGTCATACATAAACAGACCGATGCGGATCATCCAGGCTGGGCGCAGGTGCGGCTGATGCGGCAGGCGGAAGCGCATCGGAAAAGCGATGTGTGGCGCAAGGCGCAGCAGGACTTCGCGTTCAGCCAGTGCTTCACTCACCAGGCGGAATTCGTAGTGTTCAAGGTAGCGCAAACCACCGTGAATCAGCTTTGAACTGGCCGAAGAGGTCGCGCACGCCAAGTCTTGCGCTTCCAGCAGCAGAACGGACAGCCCACGGCCAGCCGCATCCGCAGCGATGCCAGTACCATTGATACCGCCACCGATTACGATCAAGTCTTTGGTTTCCACGTCATCTTCCTCCAGATGTTCGTAATAGCTCTTTTATGTTCGTTTTCGCTCACGATTGTAATCGAGAATCGTCAAACAAGCCAAGCGTTAACCAAATAAAAACATTTATGCGTGATGCAGGTAACAAAATTTCGGCGTTTTTGCGCAAAAATGTCATGGAAGAAGCAAAAGGAAGGGAAGAGGCGCGGAGCTTTTCGTAATTGTTCGTTTAGAACGTTAGATTGAGCGAATGGGGATAACCGGATGCACGCAGTGAGCGCACCCGGCGGGCCGGGCGATTTAGCAGAGTTCGAGCTGGACGTCGTATTTGTCGATAATCTTCATCACGCTTTCCGGCGGTTGCTGGTCGGTGAACAGATAGTCGATGAGGCTCATGTTACCGAGATTCACCATGGCGTTGCGGCCAAACTTCGAGTGGTCAGTGACCAGCATTACGCAGCGTGAATTCTCGATGATGGCGCGTTTAGTGCGTACTTCATGATAGTCAAACTCCAGCAGCGAACCGTCCATGTCGATGCCGCTGATGCCCAGAATGCCGTAGTCGAGGCGAAACTGAGAGATGAAGTCCAGCGTGGCTTCGCCCATGATGCCGCCGTCGCGGGTGCGGACTTCGCCCCCGGCCAGGATCAGCCTGAAATCTTCCTTGGCCGTCAGCAGGGTAGCGACGTTCAGGTTATTGGTGACCACGCGCAGATTCTTATGATTGAGCAGCGCGTGAGCCACCGCTTCCGGCGTGGTGCCGATGTCGATAAACAGCGTTGCGCCATCGGGGATCTGGGCGGCGACGCGCTGGGCAATGCGCGCTTTCTCTTCCGACCACATGATTTTACGGTCGTTGTAGGCAGCATTAACCGAACTAGAGGGCAGGGCTGCGCCACCGTGATGGCGGTGAATCTTGTTCTGCTCCGCCAGATCATTGAGGTCGCGGCGGATAGTCTGAGGGCTGACGGCGAAATGCTCCACCAGCTCCTCGGTGCTCACATAGCCCTGCTGGCGTACCAGATCAATAATGGCATCGTGGCGTTGTGTCTGTTTCACCTGAATCCCCTAATTCTATTTTTTATGTGACGTTCGGGTGTCCACAAAGGCCATTAACAGGCCAAGCACCAGACCGAAAACGTGGGCAGCATTGGCGATGGCCATTCCCATCACGTTGAAATAACCCAGCACCAGCCAGGCAATGGAAAATACCATTAGTCCGCGTGGCAGAGAAAGACCGCGATCAGGTTTTAACTCGCCGGTCAGCCAGACGTAACCCATCAGGGCATATACCACGCCGGATAAACCGCCAAACCAAATGCCGCTGAATAACGACTGGCCCCAGCCGCTGATCAGTGCCGACACGAGAGTAATCGTAAACAGTTTGCCGGTGCCGAGGCGTTTTTCCACCGGCCCGCCGAGATACCACCACCACAGCAGATTGAACAAAATATGCAGCAGGGAAAAATGCAGCAATGCCGGGCTGAACCAGCGCCAGATTTCAACATACTGACTGCTGTTCATCGGCCACGCCAGCACGCGCATTACGCTTTCATCGCCGTAAATTTGTTGCAGAATATAGACCGCGATACACAGGAAAATCATCGCCATGGTCAGTGGCCCGGCCTGGCTGCGAATACGCTGCCAGTAAGAATAGTGCTGATAACTCAAGTTGGCATCGGTGCTGCCGGTGTGCCAGCTTGCGGCCAGATAACGCGCATGCAGCGGATCTTCTAAAAACAGTGCGACCTGCTGTTCTACTTCGGGCAGGCGGGATTCATCCTCCAGCCACAACTGCACTTCCTGACTCTCTTTTTTGACCTGCAGTTTTATCCCCTGCGTCGCCATGTAATCGACAAAGGCCAGGGCCAGACGGGGATTGTTCAGGCTAAGAATACGTACCATATTATTTTGCTGGTCCTGTAATGGATTGATTTTTCGACGACATGGGTAGGATAACCTTTTTCTGCCAGCATTGAGAAAACCGATTATACCTGCCATCCAGCATGCTGCATAAATCAGTCAAATTTTCCGCTCGCTTAAAACATTTGCATAACTTAAACGACAATTTTTGTTTACTTCCGTTTTAACAATCAGGCTATGAGCAGCATCACTCTTTCATAAAACCGAGGCTTATATTCTGAAAATAAGAGAGGACTGATAAATATGTTTTTAGAGGAAAGACGACAACACATTTTGGAGTATCTCGATAAATTCGAACGTGCCAGCGTCGAACAACTGGCATCACTGTTTTCTGTGACCAAAGAAACTATCCGCAGCGACCTGAATGCGCTGAATGTACAGCAACTTGCTCAGCGTTGTCACGGCGGTGCGAGAGTGATTCGCCGTAGCCTGCAATCGAAACTGATCACCGATACTGGCGGAGATTTTGAAGTGTTACTGAAGCGCTTACACAGCCATAAAGTCCGTCCGTCAGCGTCTAAAACGGGAAAAAAAATGAACGGTAAAGTGTGTATTTTGGGATCTTTTAACGTCGATATTGTGGCAAAAGTAGAGCGTTTTCCTAAAAGTGGTGAGTCGTTGCTGGCGTTAGGCAGCACCCTTGGACCGGGTGGCAAAGGTGCGAATCAGGCTACGGCAGCCAGCCGTGCTGGGGCGAAAGTACACTTTGTCTCCAAAGTGGGTCGCGATCAGTTCAGCCAGTTTGCTTATGACCATCTGACGTCTTCTGAGATCCACTCTTTTACGTTGTATCAATCCGATACTGAGCCAACGGGTAACGCCATTATCTATGTTTCGCAACAAAACGGCGAGAACATGATTGCGATTTACTCGGGTGCCAATAAAACCATCACAGATGATGAAGTGGCGGCGATCACACCAGAGTTGTCGGATGCCGATGTGTTGTTGGTGCAACTTGAAAATAACTTCGCCGCTACCCTCAACGCCATGAAACTGGCGAAAGCGCTCGGTATCAAAGTGGTTCTCAATCCAGCCCCTTTTTCTCCTCATGCTCTGGAGTGTATGGAGTATGTCGACGTGATCACTCCTAATGAAACCGAAGCGTCACAGCTTTCCGGTATCGATGTGCAAGACCTTTCCAGTGCCAAAGAGGCCGCTCTGCGTATTGCCAGTCAGGGCGTGCAGCGGGTGATCATTACAATGGGGTCTCGCGGTGCGCTGATCCTCGACGGCCAGCAGTTTCAACATATTCCTGCATTTTCGGCGCTGAGTGTTGATACCACCGGAGCGGGTGATGCGTTCAATGGGGCATTTGCTGCGGCGTTGGCGCGTGGGGAGTCTGTCGCGCAGGCCGCGACTTATGCCTCTGCATTTGCTTCGCTGGCAGTGGAGCGGGAAGGTGCATCCAATATGCCAGACAATGCGCAGGCTTTAGCGCGCATGGCGCAGTACTAAATTTCGCAACATGTTTTTGACTAGAAAGGTAATCGATTACGTCGATGCCATTGGAGTATCACAAGGAGAATAAAATGAAGAAAATTGAAGGTATTGTGCCGGTTATGCTGACCCCGTTCACGGGCGACAACCAAATTGATTATGCCGGTCTGGCACGTCTGATCGACTGGTATCTGGATAAGGGGGTCGATGCGTTGTTTGCCGTATGCCAGTCAAGTGAAATGCAATTTCTCACTCTTGATGAGCGTGTTGAACTGTCACGTTTTGTGGTTGAAAAAGTGGCGGGTCGTATTCCGGTGATCGCTTCTGGGCATATCAGTGACGATATTGATCAGCAAGTTCACGAGCTGAAAGCGATGGCTGAAACCGGTGTCGATGCGCTGGTGCTGGTCACCAATCATCTGGATCCGCACAACCAGGGCAGTGCCACGTTTTTTAGTACGCTGGAAACTCTGCTGGCAGCATTGCCAGTCACCATGCCGCTCGGTTTGTACGAATGTCCGGCACCTTATCGCCGTTTACTCAGCGACGAAGAGCTCAGCTATTGCGCGAATACCGGCCGTTTCGTCGTGCTGAAAGATGTGAGTTGTGATCTGCCGACGGTTACGCGCCGGGTGAAACTGGTTGCCCACACGCCGTTAAACATCATTAACGCGAATGCGGCGATTGCTTATCCGGCAATGAAAGCCGGCTCGAAAGGTTTCAGTGGTGTATTTACCAACTTCCATCCTGAACTGTATAGCTGGTTATACCACCATGCTTCCCACGCTCCACAGCTGGCGGATGAACTGGCGACGTTCCTGTCCCTGGCCGCAGTCACCGAAACACTGGGCTACCCGAAAAATGCCAAGATCTATCACCAGCGTCTGGGCACTTTTGACAGCGAAGCATGCCGGGTAAATAAAGATAACGTGTTGGAAAAATTCTGGGGATTGGGTGTGCTGCTGGAGCAAATCCGTACCGGGACTGAGTTCTATCAGGGAAAAATTGCAGGCTGATTGGTTGCGGTGATAAGGCGCCGTCTTCTCCCGCCGCACCGCTTCATCGTCGTACCACAATACCGCTGTACCTAAAATACCCGCTAAAACAATCATTACACGGGAAGAAACGACATCATGATGATTTATAATCTACAGGATTGGATTCGCGCGAAAAACGCGCACCACCAGGCTATTACGTTTATTGAATGCACGGATTTTTCTACGCTGCAACCCGGAGAAATCAACCTCTATAGGGAGGAACCATTATGAAAGATATAGTGGCACCTCTGAGTCCAAATACGCTTGCACAGGCCACACCCATTTCCCGTATAAGGTGGGGGATCATTCTGATCCTGCTCCTGGCTGCCATTGTGAATTATCTCGATCGCGCCAACTTAAGTATCGCCAACACCACGATCGCGAGGGAATTTGGTTTCTCATCTACCGAAATGGGTTTACTGCTTTCAGCTTTTCTGTGGCCCTATGCGCTGGCTAACCTGCCCGCAGGCTGGCTGGTCGATAAATTTGGACCGAAAAAAATGTTCTCCTGGGCCCTGGGCCTGTGGTCGGCATTCACCATGATGGCCGCATTTGTTAACAGCTATTCGATGTTTTATGGACTGCGCATGCTGCTGGGTGTCTCGGAATCGCCGTTCTTTACCTCAGGAATTAAGATCACCCATCGCTGGTTCTCAGAAAAAGAGCGTGGCCTCCCGACGTCAATCATCAATACGGGTTCGCAGATCGCTAATGCTGTCGCACCGCCTATTCTGACCGTGTTACTGCTGACGCTTGGCTGGCGTGGGATGTTTATTGCTATTGGTTTGGCCGGTATTCCGCTGTTGCTGGCGTGGTTGAAGTTTTATCGTGATCCGACAGCGCGTGAAGAAGCATTAATTCATGCCGAGCAACGTGCTGCTGAGAAAGCGATCGCCGGTAATGCATCAAAAGGCAGCTGGGGATCTCTGTTCCGGCACAGAACCACCTGGTTTATGATTTTGGGTAATTTCTCCATCATGTTTACCATTTGGGTTTACCTGACGTGGTTGCCGAGTTATCTGGAAAATTCCCTCGGTTTCAGCCTGAAGCAAACGGGCTGGATCGCCTCGATCCCGTTCTTTGCCGGTATTTTGGGGGTACTGTGTGGCGGAGCGATTTCCGATCGTTTGATCCGCCGTGGTGTGGCGACCATTACAGCGCGTAAGATTCCGATCGTCGGTGGTGCTGCACTGGCCGCGTGTTTCGTTGCACCGATCCCGTTTGTAGACAGTACACCCTTATGTATTTTGTTGTTATCGCTGGGATATTTTTGTTCGCAATTACCGTCAGGAGTGATCTGGACGCTGGCGACGGATATCGCACCGAAAGATCAGGTTGCTTCACTAGGGGCTATCCAGAATTTTGGCGGCTTCCTGGGCGCCGCAATGGCCCCGATCATTACCGGGGTGATCCTCGATATGACGGGGCAGTTCACCAATGTGTTCTTGCTGGGCGCGGGACTCTTGATGTTGGGGGCGTTTAGTTACGGCCTGTTTGTGAAAAAACCGATCACCGTCGCGCTATAAAACAGAAAAGGGCGGCAGAAGCGTTAATGCTCTCTGACGCCCTGGCGTTCAATACCCTAAAAGAAGAGTCACAGCGGTTTTTACAGCCCTTCAAGCGCCTGCTGAATATCGTCCACCAAATCTTCCACATCTTCGATGCCGATGCTGATACGCACCAGACCATCGGTAATGCCGCTCTGACGGCGTACTTCCGGTGATACCGCGCTGTGTGTCGTCGTGGCCGGGTGGCAGGCCAGCGAGTCGGTGTCACCGACCGACACGGCTTGCGTGATAATCGTGAGTTTATCGAGGAAGGTACGTGCCGCATCGCGGCCGCCGCGCAGTTCAATCGCCATAATGCCGCCGAACAGTTTCATCTGACGCGCCGCAATCTCATGGCCAGGATGACTTTTCAGCCCCGGATAAAATACCTGCGACACCGCCGGGTGCGTGTTCAGCACTTCTGCAATGTGCGCCGCGCTGAGCGAACTGGCCTCTACGCGCAGTGGCAGGGTTTTCAGCCCACGGGTCAGCAGCGCGGCTTCGAACGGGCTCAGGCAGCCGCCAAACTGTTTCAGGCACAGGGTGCGGATCGGGTCAATGAGCGCTTTACTGCCAACCACTACGCCGCCGGTCGCATCACCGTGACCGCTGATGTATTTGGTGGCAGAGTGCAGGGAAATATCGATGCCCAGATCCAGCGGGCGGGTCAGATAAGGGGTGGCGAAGGTGTTATCCACCACGCTGACCGCCCCGGCTTGTTTCGCAATGCGCGCGATTTCAGCGATATCCGCAATGCCCAGCACCGGGTTAGCCGGGGTTTCGACGAACACCATTTTGGTTTGTGGCGTCAGCGCCGCCTGCAAATCTTTCGTGTCTGCCACGAACACCGGTTTGATGCCATAACGTGGCAACAGATTGCGGATCACCCCTTCGGTACCACCGTACAGCGTGCCGACGTGGATAATCTCATCGCCCGGCGACAGCAGGGCAAACAGCACAGCGCTGATGGCTGCCATGCCGCTGGCGCAGGCTACTGCGCTTTCTCCGCCTTCGAGGGCTGCCATTTTTTGCTCGACGACGGCGACGGTCGGATTGGCAAAGCGGCTGTAGGAGTAGCCCGGTTCTTCGCCGCTAAAACGCCGTGCACCGCTGTCGAAATCGTCGTAGGAAAAAGCCGAGGTGGCTGTGATCGGCGTGGCAATCGCGCCGGTTAACTTATCAGGTTGCTGGCCAGCGTGAACCGCCAGCGTACGCATGCCCAGCGGGCGGGAGTTTTCCAGGTGTTTCATCTTCATATCCTATAAATATTAGAGATAAATTATACCAATACTTAAAAGGTGCAGCTGATTCCGCTTAAGAACATTTAACGCCCAGACCAAACCAATGGTTATAACTGCAAGCTGATGTCAGCTGGATTTGGGGTAAACAGGGAGGGGAAACACCTGAAATCAGGCTTCGATGTCCTGAGGAAAGGTTTTTGACCAGGCTTCGAAACCGCCGTCGACGCTGTAGACTGACTCAAAACCCTGCCCGATCAGAAATTGTGCTGCGGACCGGCTGCTGATGCCGTGATAGCACATCACCAATACCGGCGTTTTGGCATCGGCGTTTTGCATAAAAGCCGCCATGCTTGCATTGCTCAGATGGAATGCGCCCGGCGCGTGTGCGGCGCCAAAACTTTGCGGGTCGCGGATATCGACCATGACCGCGTCGCCTGATTTCAGGCGGGTATGCGCAAGTTCTACGCTGATTGCTTCAAATTGTTCCATTAGGGCAGGCCTCGTTGATCAGTTATCCGCGCATTCTACCTAATTATTCGTCAGTCAAGACCAGACAAACATTAGGGATAACGTTTAAACCAATATCACCTGCACGCCTTTGCTGCGTAACTGTTCGAGGATTGCTTCGTCGGCGTCCAGCCCTGTGATCAGCACATCGATTTGCTCGGTACGGCTAAACAGCATACCGGCACGTTGGCCGACTTTGCTGCTGTCTACCAAAACAGCTAATTTTCCGACGTAATTCAGCATCTTCTGCTCGGCCATGGCGGTGAGCATATCGGTTTTATACAGGCCATCGCTGGTCAGCCCTGCGCCGCTGGTAAACATCCAGTGACCGGCATACAAACTGGCATCGCCATCCTGCGGGGCCAGCGTTATCGACTGACTTTTATTGTACTGACCGCCCATGATCACCACGCTGTCGTGTTCCTGCTCAATCAAATAATTGGCCAGCGGCAGATAGTTGGTGATCACCTGAATATCTTTGCCGCACATTTCACGGCCCAGGAGAAAAGCGGTGGAACCGCAGTTGATCACTACGCTTTCACCCGGCTGACAGAGTTGCGCAGCGGCCTGGGCGATACGCATTTTCTCATTGAGATTTTGCGTCTGGTGAATATTGAGCGGCGTCCAGTTCTGGCGTGGGGAGCTCACCGCTTCGGCACCGTTACGCACTTTACGCAGCTTGCCAAGTTCATTGAGTTTGGTGATATCACGGCGCGCCGTGGCAGGCGAAATATCAAAACTGTCGATCACATCCGAGACAGAAATCTGACCCTGACGTTGTAAAAGATCAAGGATCGCATTGTGGCGTTGTGGTTCTGTCATGGTGTCTCCGCGGGGATAATGATTACCGCGTGATTATAAACGAGCATTTATAGCATTCAATCATCATTTTCCCGTCATCCTTCAAGCTGCCTCTGCGTTGGCTGCCATCGTAAACCCCGGTCACATACTTGTGTATGCTCCCGGGGATTATGAGCCTCCTCCCTGAGGCTCACCCTTCGGGCCAGCGCTTGCCGCCTGGATGCGGCTCGGATGATTTAGGGAAAAATATTTAGCACTACAAGAATGATTTGAAAGGCAGATCCGTTTCGGTGGTGAAGCAGTCATCGAAACCGCGCGGATAGTGGTACTCGAAATTATCTTTGTCATCCGGGTAAGTAAATTTGCCGCCAACCTGCCAGATAAACGGTTTGAAACCATATTTCAGGCGATCTTTCTTCATTTCCCACAGCACACGGATCTCCTGCGGGTCGGCCTGAAAGTTTGACCAGATATCATGGTGGAATGGAATAACCACCTGTGTTTTCAACGATTCGGCCATGCGCAACATATCCACGCTGGTCATTTTGTCGGTCACGCCTCGTGGGTTTTCGCCATAAGAGCCAAGTGCCACGTCGACTTTATATTCATTGCCATGTTTGGCGTAGTAGTTGGAATAGTGGGAGTCGCCGCTGTGGTACAGATTACCGCCTGGCGTTTTGAACAGGTAGTTCACGGCGCGCTGGTCCATCATGTCCGGCAGTACGCCCGCCGCCTTCTGGTCTGCTGGCAAGGTGATGAGCACGGTGCGGTCAAACGAGTCCAGCGCGTGAATTTCTACATCCTTAATCCGCACGACTTTCCCTGGCGTCATCACGATGCAGCGCTCCGCCGGAACGCCCCAGCTCATCCATAAATCCACACAGGTCTGCGGGCCGATAAACGGCACGTCTGCGGCACAGTTTTGCATCACCGCCGCGGCCACGTTGACGTCGATGTGATCGTTATGATCATGAGTCGACAGTACGGCGTCGATCTCTCTGATGGCGAACGGATCCAGCACAAACGGCGTGGTGCGCAGGTTTGGTTGCAGTTTCTTCACACCGGCCATGCGCTGCATCTGGTGGCCGTTTTTCATCAGCGGGCTGCTGTGATTTTGTTTGCCCACGCCACACCAGAAGTCGACACAAATGTTCGCGCCACCTTCAGACTTTAGCCAAATACCTGTGCAGCCCAGCCACCACATAGCGAAGGTGCCGGGGACGACACGCTCCTGCTCAATTTCTTCATTCAGCCAGCTGCCCCATTCAGGAAAGGTGCTGAGGATCCAGGACTCGCGGCTGATGGTTTCTACTTTGCTCATGATCTTCCCTCGTTATGTGTTGAAGTGCGAATTCAAATCACATTCGATCATTAAATGATTTTTTGTGACTTTGTTGTGAGGAAATTAGCACTGATTTTAGTGATGCACAATGCCAAAATTGACACAAAAACACGTGTGTAACGCAGAGAGATAATCAGAAAGTCATTTTTTTAGATGTCAGATATGAAAGAATATTTCATTTATTTGCATGAATTTATTCAGATATTTATCTGGATATTATAAGTCATCATTGCAACGTCAGACGATATCTTGCGAGTGCGCTCACAAATAATCATTTTGAATCTTTTACTGATTTGTCGTGAGCATTAGAGTTCTTACGTCCCTACATCGTTTGTGGCTGTTCCATCAGGGTGGAAAGTCCGGGCGAGTCTCTCGAAGGTTAACGGAGAGTTTTATGGAATTCCTCTACACCGTATTTACCGTATTTTTTAATCAGGTGATGACCAACGCGCCGCTGTTGCTGGGCATTGTCACGATGCTGGGTTACATCCTGCTGAGGAAAAGCGCGAGTGTGATCATCAAAGGCACCATCAAAACCATCATTGGTTTTATGTTGCTGCAGGCAGGGTCGGGTATTTTGACCGGAACATTCAAGCCGGTGGTGGCCAAACTGTCGGAAGTGTATGGCATTAACGGCGCCATTTCTGACACCTACGCTTCAATGATGGCAACGGTTGAGCGCATGGGCGATGCCTATAGCTGGGTCGGATATTCGGTGCTGATCGCCCTCGGCCTCAATATTCTTTACGTTGTGTTTCGCCGCATTACCGGTATCCGCACCATCATGCTCACTGGCCACATTATGTTTCAACAAGCCGGGATCATTGCCGTGTTCTTCTACATCTTAGGCTACCCGATGTGGACCACTATCTGGTCGACGGCGTTTCTGGTGTCGCTCTACTGGGGGATCACCTCCAACATGATGTACAAACCGACACAGGCCGTCACCGAAAACAGCGGTTTCTCTATTGGCCACCAACAGCAGTTTGCTTCGTGGATCGCCTATAAAATTGCGCCGTATCTGGGTAAAAAAGAAGAGAGCGTGGAAGACCTCAAGCTGCCGGGCTGGCTGAACATTTTCCATGACAATATAGTCTCCACCGCTATTGTCATGACCGTTTTCTTTGGCATCATCCTCTGCTCCTTTGGTCTGGATACCTTGCAAAAGATGGCCGGTAAAACGCACTGGACTATCTACATTCTGCAAACCGGTCTGATGTTTGCGGTGGCGATCTTTATCATCATTCAGGGCGTGCGCATGTTCGTCGCCGAGCTGACCGAAGCCTTTAACGGTATTTCTCAGCGCTTAATACCCGGTGCCGTTCTGGCTATCGACTGCGCGGCAATTTACAGCTTCGCGCCGAACGCCGTGGTCTGGGGCTTTATGTGGGGCACCATTGGTCAACTGCTTGCCGTCGGCATTCTGTTCGCCATGGGCTCTTCTATCATGATCATTCCTGGTTTTATCCCCATGTTCTTCTCTAATGCCACCATTGGCGTCTTTGCCAACCACTTCGGCGGCTGGCGTGCTGCGCTGAAAATCTGTCTGGTTATGGGGATGATCGAAATCTTCGGCTGCGTCTGGGCCATTAAACTTACTGGCCTCAGTGCCTGGATGGGCATGGCGGACTGGTCAATTCTCGCACCACCGATGATGCAGGGTTTCTTCAGCATAGGCATGGCCTTTATGGGCGTCATCGTGGTCATTGCACTGCTTTATATGTTCTTTGCGGGGCGCACATTGCGTGCCGAAGAGAACGCTGAAAAACAAGCACTTAATCAATCCACGTCTCACTAATCAATGAGGTTCCCATGACAGTACGAATTCTGGCGGTATGCGGTTGCGGGCAAGGCAGTTCGATGATCATGAAGATGAAGATCGGCCAGTTCCTGACCCAGGAAGGGGTGGATCACACCATGAACAGCTGCGCAGTGGGCGAGTACAAATCTGAACTGAGTGGGGCAGACATTATTGTCGCTTCGACTCACGTGGCGGACGAGATCACCGTTAGCGGCAACAAATACGTAGTGGGTGTGCGCAATATGCTCTCCGCCGCCGACTTTGGCCCGAAAGTGATGGAAGTGATTAACGCGCACTTCTCCAAAGACCTGAAGAAATAAGGATCTCTCCATGAAACTGCGTGACTCTTTGGCTGAAAACCAGTCGATCTGCCTGAATGCTGAAGCTGAAACCTGGCAGGATGCGGTGAAAATTGGCGTCGATTTACTGGCGGATGCCGGTGTGGTGGAACCGCGTTATTACCAGGCGATTCTGGAGGGTGTTAAGCGTTTTGGCCCCTATTTTGTTATCGCACCCGGCCTGGCGATGCCACATGGCCGCCCGGAGGAAGGGGTATTGAAAACCGGTTTTGCGCTGGTAACCCTGAAAAAACCGCTGGTCTTCAACCATGAAGATAACGACCCGGTAGATATCCTGATCACCCTGGCCGCCGTTGACGCTAACGCGCATCAGGAAGTCGGCATTATGCAGGTGGTGAACCTGTTTGAAGATGAAAAGAACTTTGACCGGCTGCGTGCCTGTACGACATCTCAACAGGTACTGGATTTGATTGATCAAACTTCTGCGGCCGCGGCCCATTAACAATAAGGAAGGCATTATGTCTCACTCATTACCGATGTTGCAGGTCGCACTGGATAACCAGTCCATGGACGACGCCTACAGAACCACCCGTCTGATTGCTAACGAAGTGGACATTATCGAAGTCGGCACCATTTTGTGCGTTGCCGAAGGGGTGCGCGCGGTGCGTGACCTCAAAGCGCTGTACCCGGAAAAAATCGTGCTGGCTGACGCCAAAATCGCTGACGCGGGCAAGATTTTGTCGCGCATGTGTTTTGAAGCCAATGCTGACTGGGTAACCGTGATTTGCTGCGCTGACATCAATACCACCAAAGGCGCGCTGGAAGTTGCCAAAGAGTTCAACGGTGATGTGCAGATTGAACTCACCGGGTACTGGACCTGGGAACAGGCGCAGGAATGGCGGGATGCGGGTATTCAGCAGGTGGTTTATCACCGCAGCCGTGACGCACAGGCGGCAGGCGTAGCGTGGAGCGACGCCGATATCACCGCCATCAAACGTCTGTCTGATATGGGCTTCAAAGTGACCGTGACGGGTGGCCTGGCGCTGGAAGATTTGCCGCTGTTTAAAGGCATTCCGATCCACGTCTTTATCGCCGGTCGCAGCATCCGCGATGCCAAAGATCCCGTCGACGCCGCCCGTCAGTTCAAAAAATCAATCAGCCAGCTCTGGAGCTAAGGAACGCGCAATGATGCATAAAGCCGTGCCACTCGGTATCTATGAAAAGGCCCTGCCTGCGGGCGAAGACTGGTTCGAACGCCTGAGTCTGGCGAAAGAGCTGGGTTTTGATTTCGTCGAAATGTCAGTTGATGAGAGCGATAACCGGCTGGCACGGCTTGACTGGAGCCGCGAGCAGCGGATGGCGGTGGTTGACGCCGTCACCCGCACCGGGATCCGCATTCCGTCGATGTGTCTCAGTGCGCACCGCCGGTTCCCGCTGGGGTCTGAAGATGACAAAACCCGTGCTCAGGGTCTTGAGATCATGCGCAAGGCCATCGTATTAGCGCAAGACCTCGGTATCCGGGTGATTCAGTTAGCGGGTTACGATGTCTATTATCAGGATGCCAACGACCATACCCGCGAACGTTTTCGCGACGGTTTGCAGGAATCGGTCGAAATGGCCAGCCGTGCGCAGGTCACACTGGCGATGGAAATCATGGACTACCCGCTGATGAATTCCATCAGTAAGGCGCTGGGTTATGCCCATTACCTGAATAATCCGTGGTTCCAGCTCTATCCTGATATTGGCAATTTGTCCGCCTGGGACAACGACGTACAGATGGAACTGGCAAGTGGCGCCGGACATATCGTCGCCGTACATATCAAAGATACCCAACCTGGCGTGTTCAAAAATGTCCCGTTTGGCAGCGGCGTGGTGGAGTTCGAACGCTGCTTCAGCACCTTGCTTAAAAGCGGCTATCGCGGCCCTTACCTGATCGAAATGTGGAGCGAAACCGCGGCTGACCCGCTAAAAGAGGTGCGTGAGGCGCGTGCCTGGGTGATTGACAAGATGCAGAAAGCCGGGCTGAACATGAAGGAGTCCGTATGTTAGAGCAGCTCAAACAGCAGGTCTTCGCCGCCAATATGGCGCTTCCCGCCCGTGGACTGGTGACGTTCACCTGGGGTAACGTCAGCGGCATCGACAGAACCTCGGGACTGGTGGTCATCAAACCCAGCGGTGTGGAATATGAAGCCATGACTGCCGACGACATGGTAGTGGTTAACGCATTGGGCGAAGTGGTGGAGGGGCACTTCAAACCTTCGTCCGACACGGCAACCCACCTCGAACTCTATGCGCGGTACCCCGAACTGGGCGGCATTGTGCATACCCACTCGACCTACGCGACCTCATGGGCGCAGGCCAGTGTGCCTATTCCGGCGCTGGGCACAACTCATGCGGATTACTTTGCAGGGGCCATTCCCTGCACGCGTCCGTTGAGCAGTGAAGAAGTGGTCGGTCAGTACGAACTGGAAACCGGCAAAGTGATCGCCGAAACGTTGGGTGAAACGGACCCGCTGCATATGCCGGGGATTCTGGTGTCGCAACACGGCCCGTTCTGTTGGGGAAGTACACCGGAGCTGGCAGTACACAACGCCGTGGTGCTGGAAGAAGTGGCAAAAATGGCGTGGATCACCGGCACACTTAACCGGCAGATGTCGCCGATGGACGGTTATCTTTTGCATAAACACTTCAGCCGTAAACACGGGCCGGATGCCTATTACGGGCAGAAATAAGCCCAATATCATTACTATTTATACCCAAAAGATTTCAAGTTGCATTGAGGCGGCACGAGAGCAAATTCCGATGAGCTTACTCAAGTAAGTGATTATTAGGCCTATTAATGGGCCTAACCCCTTCGGGGCCGCTGCTAGCAGCGTTCAAATCTACTTACAGCAGATTTGTCGGGTGAGTGAGCGCAGCCAACAAAGAGGCCACTTGAAAGATGACGGGTATATCGACAAGTCCCCGAGCTCATCGTATTCACATGATGAGCTTTTTTGCATTATAGGGTTTATACCTATATGTGATCACAGATCACGCTTTGATCCCTGAATATAGCCAGAACAGACTTCTTCTCCCGGTTGATTAACGAAAAGGAAAGAGCTGCCTTATGACCAAGCCCACTCTCAAGCAGGATGTTTTTTTGGCGGCGTTAGCTCGCCATTGGCAAGCGTTTGGACTCACTTCAGCCAGGGACATGACCCGGCACCAATGGTGGCATGCCGTCAGCGCCGCCGTCGCAGAACAACTGCCGCCGCAAAGCGATACCGTCAGCAGTAAAAGCAAAAAAATTACCCGCCATGTTAACTATATTTCGATGGAATTTCTGGTCGGGCGCCTGACCGGCAACAACCTGATTAACCTGGGCTGGTATGAGAAAATTGCCAGCGTCCTGGAACCGTTTGATATCAATCTGACGGATCTGCTCGAAGAAGAGATTGACCCCGCGCTCGGCAACGGCGGGCTTGGGCGTCTGGCTGCCTGTTACCTGGATGCTATGGCGTCGGTCGGCCAACCGGGTATTGGCTACGGTCTGAATTATCAATACGGTCTGTTCCGCCAGCGCTTTGTTGACGGGCATCAGAAAGAGTCGCCGGACGACTGGCACCGCAGTGAATACCCGTGGTTTCGCCACAACAGTTCGCTGGCGGTGAGCGTCGGTATCGGCGGCAAAGTGGTAAAGAATGACAACGGAACACTGCGCTGGGAGCCAGAGTTTACCCTGCGCGGCGAAGCCTGGGATCTGCCGGTACTCGGTTACCGCAACGGTATCACTCAGCCGCTGCGCCTGTGGGAAGCCACCCATCCGCACCCGTTTGATCTGGAAAAGTTTAACGACGGCGAATTCCTCAAAGCCGAACAGCAGGGCGTGGATGCCGCCAAACTGACCAAAGTACTCTACCCCAATGACAACCATCAGGCCGGTAAACGCCTGCGCCTGATGCAGCAATATTTCCAGTGTGCCTGCTCGGTGGCCGATATCCTGCGCCGCCACCACTTCCTCGGGCGGAAAATTGCTGAGTTGCCGGACTATGAGGTCATTCAGCTCAACGACACCCATCCGACCATCGCCATTCCTGAAATGTTGCGTGTATTGCTCGACGAACATCAGATGAGCTGGACAGATGCGTGGCACATTACCAGCCGCACCTTCGCCTACACCAACCACACGCTGATGCCGGAAGCGCTGGAAACCTGGGATGAAAAACTGGTGCGCAGCCTGTTGCCGCGCCACTTCCAGATAATTAAACAGATCAACACCAACTTTAAGAAGCTGGTCAGCAAACAGTGGCCGGGGAATGACGCGGTCTGGGCCAAACTGGCGGTGCATCATGACAAACAGGTGCGCATGGCCAACCTGTGCGTGGTGGCCGGTTTTGCGGTCAACGGCGTCGCCGCACTGCATTCTGACTTAGTGGTCAAAGATCTGTTCCCGGAATATCACCAGCTCTGGCCGGAGAAATTCCATAATGTCACCAACGGCATTACGCCGCGCCGCTGGATTAAACAGTGCAATCCGGCGCTGTCAGCGTTGATTGATGAACGGTTGAAAACCGACAGTTGGGTGACAAATCTCGACCTGCTTAAAGGGCTGGAAAGCGGCGTAAAAGACAAAAAATTCTGTAAACAGTACCGCAAAATCAAGCATGAAAATAAAATCAGGCTGGCGGAATACGTGTGGCATCGCATGGGGATTAAACTCAACCCAGAGGCTATTTTCGATGTACAAATCAAACGTCTGCACGAATACAAACGCCAGCACCTCAACCTGCTACATATTCTGTCGCTGTATCGGCAAATCCGCGATAACCCGAAACTGGATATCGTGCCGCGCGTATTCCTGTTCGGAGCCAAAGCCGCCCCGGGCTACTACCTGGCCAAAAATATTATCTATGCGATCAATCAGGTCGCCGAGAAGATCAACAACGATCCGATCGTCGGCGATCGTCTGAAAGTGGTATTTATCCCCGATTACAGCGTGTCCGTGGCGGAAATGATGATCCCAGCGGCTGACGTGTCTGAGCAGATTTCCACCGCCGGCAAAGAGGCCTCGGGAACCGGCAACATGAAGCTGGCGCTGAACGGCGCACTGACCATCGGCACGCTCGACGGCGCGAATGTCGAAATCGCCGAACAGGTCGGTGATGAGAATATCTTTATCTTTGGTCTCGATGTTGATGACGTCAAAGCGCTGCAAAAGAAAGGCTACAAGCCGCAAAGCGTGGTGAAAAAAGATAAACACCTGAAAGCGATTCTGGACGAACTGGCCAGCGGCTTTTTCAGCCATGGCGACAAGCACGCTTTCGATCTCATGCTCAACAGCTTCAAAGAGGGCGGTGACCCTTATCTGGTGCTGGCGGACTTTGCAGCGTACTGCGAAGCGCAGAAGAAAGTCGATGCGCTGTACCGCGATGCCGAAGAGTGGACTCGCCGGGCGATCCTCAATACCGCGCGCGTGGGGATGTTCAGCGCAGACCGTTCAATCCGCGATTACCAGCAGCGTATCTGGCAGGCCAAACGTTAGGAGCAGGCATGGAGGGCAAGCAACTCGAACAGGCAGCACAGCAGGCAGGAATTTTAGACAGTTTTATTAACATGCGGGATGAGGTTCAGTCGGTTTCCGACGATACCAAACAGGCACTTTTAGCCGCGATGGGGCGCGGGGAGGCCAGCACTGACGAGGCCTTGCCGCTGCCTTTCGTGAAGGTGTTTTACCTGGCTGAGCCGGTGGTGCTCACGCCGCAGGGTGGTCAGGCCTTTCGCTGGCAGCTGACGCAGGAAAATGGTGACCAGTTGGAAGGCAAGCTGGCAGCGGAGGCAAAACTGAAGCTGCCGGCCAATTTACCCGTGGGTTATCACCATCTGACCCTGAACTGGGGCGAAAAACAGTGCGGGTGCCGCATTATTATTGCGCCACGCCGCTGCTATGAACCGCCTCAATTACAGGCAGGAGAAAAGTTGTGGGGCGCAACCGTGCAGCTTTACACCCTGCGGTCTGAGCATAACTGGGGCGTGGGTGATTTCGGTGACCTCAAGCGGATGGTGGAAGAAGTCGGTCTGCGCGGCGGAGCCTTTGTCGGCCTCAACCCGATTCACGCTCTCTATCCGGCGAATCCGCTGAGTGCCAGTCCGTACAGTCCGTCATCGCGCCGCTGGCTGAACGTCACCTATATCGACGTTAATCAGGTGGAGGAGTTCGCCCAAAGTGAGGAGGCTCAGCGCTGGTGGCAGTTGCCGCAAACCCGCGACGCATTGCATCAGGCGCGAAGTGTGGAGTATGTCGATTACCCGCAGGTGATGCAGTTGAAGTCCGACGCGCTGAAACTGGCGTGGAAAACCTTTTGCGATGTGCCCGAAGCCAGCCAGCGTAAACGAGATTTTCGCCGTTTCGTGTTGCTTGGCGGCGACAGCCTGCGGCAGCAGGGCGTGTTCGATGCGCTGCATGTCCATCTGCGCGATCTCGATTTAGGTCTGTGGGGCTGGCCGGTCTGGCCGGAGGCTTATCGTGATATTCAAAGCCCGGACGTCGACGAGTTTTGCCAACGCTATGCTGACGAAATCGAATTCTATCTGTGGTTGCAGTGGCTGGCCCATGTGCAGTTTTCCGACTGTTATCAGACCAGCGTTGCGCTCGGCATGCCGCTCGGACTCTACCGGGATCTCGCGGTCGGTGTGGCTGAGGGAGGGGCGGAAACCTGGTCTGATCCTGCTCTTTATTGTCTTAAGGCCACCATTGGCGCGCCGCCGGATATTCTTGGGCCGCAGGGGCAAAACTGGGGGCTGCCGCCAATTGATCCGCATGTGATGAAAGAGCGCGCCTATCAGCCGTTTATCGATTTATTGCGGGCAAACATGGCGGAGTGCGGTGCGCTGCGCATTGACCATGTAATGGGATTGCTGCGTTTGTGGTGGATCCCGGCGCATGAACACGCGGGCAAGGGCGCTTACGTGCGTTATCCGCTCGACGATCTGCTCGGCGTGCTGGCGCTGGAGAGTCAGCGCCATCAGTGCATGGTGATTGGTGAAGACCTCGGTACGGTACCGAGAGAGATTGTTGCCAGCCTGCATGACAGCGGCGTTTACTCCTACAAAGTGCTCTATTTCGAGCAGGAGAAAAACGGTGTTTACCGTGCGCCGGAGGACTATGTGGTGCAGGCGATGGCGACCGTCACGACCCACGATTTACCGACGCTGCGCGGTTACTGGGAGGCCGGGGATTTAACCCTCGGTGAAACGCTGGGTATTTACCCTGACCCAACCGTGCTGGCGGCCTTGCGTGGTGCGCGGGAAGCCAATAAACAAGCGTTGCTTGACGCACTGCACCGCCATGGCTGCGTAGCGAAAAGTGTCGGGCATCGGGCGGATAAAATGGCGATGACGCCTGCGCTCAACCGTGGCCTGCAACGCTATCTGGCCGACAGCGCCAGCGCCTTACTTGGCCTGCAACCGGAAGACTGGCTGGATATGGCGACGCCGGTGAATGTTCCCGGTACCAACACCGAATACCCAAACTGGCAGCGAAAACTGACTCACACTTTGGATGAGATGTTCAGCGACGCCTGGGTAAACCGGCTGATTAAGGATTTGGACCGCAGAAGAAAAGCCTGAACGAATGAACAAACAATAAAAAAGCACCCGGTTAAAGGGGTGCTTTTTGCATTCAAGCCAATCAGGGTTTGATCAGTAGAATGAGTGCTCGCCGCGCTGGTGTTCGGTCAGATCGCGAACGCCTTTCAGTTCCGGGAAGTTTTTCAGCAGATCTTTTTCAATGCCGTCTTTCAGGGTGACATCGATCATAGAACAGCCGTTACAACCGCCGCCGAACTGCAAAATGGCGATGCCGTCATCGGTGATTTCCATCAATGACACGCGGCCGCCGTGACTGGCGAGCTGCGGGTTAATTTGTGACTGCAACTGATATTCAACGCGTTCCATCAACGGCGCGTCATCGGCCACTTTGCGCATTTTGGCGTTCGGGGCTTTCAGCGTCAGCTGTGAACCGAGCTGGTCGGTCACAAAGTCGATCTCGGCTTCAGCCAGATACGGCTTGCTGAGTTCATCGATGTAGGCGGACAGTTTCTCGAATTTAAGTTCGGTATCGGTCGCTTCCACCGCGTCAGGTGGACAGTAGGAGACACCGCATTCGGCGGTAGGCGTACCGGGGTTAATCACGAATACGCGGATCTGGGTGCCTTCTTCCTGGTTTGCCAGCAGTTTGGCAAAGTGCTCTTGGGCAGCATCGGTAATAAGGATCATAGTATTGGCTCAATAGTTGACTACTTCAGTTGGTTATAATACGCCCTTTGCTTTTACCCGTCATCCTTCCCGTTACCGCAGAGTTAGCAGCATGTGCTCAACGCGACAGCGTCCGGCAGATACACCAAATTTGTAATGATGCAACACCCTGATTGCGCAACAGTTTACTGATTTCACGCAATGTGCTGCCGGTGGTCACCACATCATCGATCAGCGCGACATGTTTTCCACGGAAGTCCTCTGTGAACCGGAATGCCTTACGTAAATTCAGTTTCCGTGCCGCTTCTGACAGCCGTTGTTGCGGTGGGGTGGAACGGATACGCCGCAGGGCGTGCGGGCGATACTGGCAGCCAAGCCAGCGCGCCAGCGGTGTGGCCAGTAACTCACTTTGATTATAGCCGCGTGAAAAATAGCGCCGCCGGTGTAGCGGCACGCTGAGCACAATCTCGGGGCGTACCACGTCACCGGCGCGAAAACGGGCAAGCCAGCGCAGCAGCAGCAGACGCGCCAACGTGGCGGCCAGTTCAGGCTGACGGGAAAACTTTAGCCGCAGCACCAGCCCGCTCAGCGGCGGCAGATAATCAGTGGTATAAATCATTGCATCCCACGGCGGGGGTTTGTTCAGGCAACGTCCGCACTCGAATTTCTGGCTGGCGCTGGGTGATCCACAACGCGGACAACACGGGGGCGGCTGGGGTAAATTTTTGACGCACACACTGCAAATGCCGTGGCGGGCAAGATGTAACGGTTGTTGGCATAGCCAGCAAAGGCCGCGAATTGTTATCCTTAACGTCATATCTATCACTTCCCCTGAATTTGTGAAATCTAACGGACATTACCTTATGAACAGGCTCTACTGGCAGACCTTTGGCGAAGGCGATCGCAATCTTGTGCTGCTTCACGGATGGGGGCTGAATGCTGAGGTATGGCGTTACACGGCGGAGCGACTTGCGCCGCAATTTCGTTTGCACTTAGTGGATTTGCCTGGCTATGGGCGCAGCGCAGGCTTTGGGCCTATGAGCCTTGAACAGATGGCCGATACGGTATTGGCTGCAGCACCGGAAAAAGCGGTCTGGCTTGGCTGGTCACTCGGTGGGCTGGTGGCTAGCCAGATTGCGTTGACTACACCCCAGCGGGTGGAGAAACTGATCACCGTGGCCTCTTCGCCCTGTTTTGCCGCGCAGGATGAGTGGCCGGGTATCCGCCCGGAAGTGCTGCAAGGGTTTGAGCATCAGCTCAGCGAAGATTTTCAGCGCACCGTTGAGCGCTTTCTGGCGCTGCAAACCCTGGGCAGCGACAGTGCCCGTCAGGACGCCCGTATGTTGAAGGCTGTGGTGCTTGAACTGCCAATGCCGCCGGTGGAGGTGCTGAACGGCGGGCTGGAGATCCTGCGCCAGGCTGACTTACGTCAGGCGATGTGCCAGTTGCCGATGCCTTTACTGCGCATTTATGGCGCGCTGGACGGTCTGGTGCCACGCAAGGTGGCGGGATTACTTGATGTGTTATGGCCGGATTCCACCTCCCGGATAATGGAAAAAGCCGCACACGCGCCATTTGTGTCTCATCCGGATGCCTTTTGTGAAGAAATTATGCGGTTCATGGTCACAAATTGAAATGTAATGTAATTATTTTGCACATTTCGGCTGGCTAATTTTTAGAAGTGATTAATACTGAAGAGGATAATACCGCTTAGTGACTGAATGGTTGCGTTCCGGCCATTGCGATAAAAGCTGCGTTTCTGGGGAAACTTTGGTGTCTGACCGGGAAGGTTCACGCCAGCGCGGGCTTCACTGGCGTTACTGTCGCGGGAATTTCATTAATAATAATCACTCTTTAGAGGTAACTTCATGAAATCTTATAAAATTATGGCAGTGGCATTGGTGGCTGGCTTATTTTCAGTGAGCGCAATGTCAGCTGAAATGATCACCAAAGAAGTAGCGAAAGAGAAAGGCTACACCAGCATCGGTACGGTCAGCACCAGCGGTGAATTCACTGCACCGATGGATGCCCGTGAAGAGCTGTCCAAGCTGGCTGATAAGAAAGGCGGCAAGTATTTCGTGATCATCGGTGGCCAGGAGAAGAAGAAGATCAGCGCAACGGCTGAAGTCTTCAAATAACATCCTTTATACCCGTTATTCGGCAACTCGAATGACTGTGGGTATATCGTGAATAAATCATAGAAGAGGGATGCCTGAGGGCGTCCCTTTTTTATGCTAATTGTGTGCGTCCCATCACTTTATTATTCTCTATCTCTCTGTTTTTAAGATTAAAAAATCAATCATTACTCTCAGGGTAACGATCGGTTGCTGCCCTTGATTGATGCAATCCGCCTCCCTTCCTACACTTAACGGGTTAACTATCCTACGCATTTATGATGCACCGCCACTTGTCTGAGCCCGCGTTTGTACTGATAGCCACCTGCCGCTCAGCAAGTTAACCCAGGGAGGTTCAGGCATGACGCAACATCCGCAGTCCACCAGAGCTTGGGACACCCGCCGCACTGAAAAGCAACGGCGAATAGAGAGTGTCCGGGCCGTGGCTCAGGGCAAAGTGTTACCCACCGACCAGATTATCCCGATCCTCGAAACGCTGATTGCCCCCGGCGACCGCGTCGTCATGGAAGGGAATAACCAAAAGCAGGCTGATTTTCTTTCCCGTTCATTAGCAAAAGTGAATCCTGAAAAGCTGCATGATTTGCATATGATCATGCCGAGCGTCAGCCGCGCTGAGCATCTGGATCTCTTCGAGCGGGGTATCGCCCGCAAACTGGATTTCGCCTTCTCCGGTCCGCAAAGTCTGCGCATCGCGCAGTTGCTGGAAGACGGGCAGATGGAGATCGGCGCGATTCACACCTATATCGAGCTTTATTCCCGCCTGTATGTGGATTTAGTGCCCAACATCGCGCTGATTGCCGGTTTCAAAGCTGACCGCAAAGGCAATCTTTATACCGGCGCGAGTACTGAAGATACGCCCGCGCTGGTGGAAGCCGCCGCTTTCAAAAACGGCATTGTGATTGCGCAGGTCAATGAACTGGTCGAAGAGGGCTGCGACCTGCCGCGCGTGGATATTCCCGGCGACTGGATTGATTTTGTGGTGGTCGCCGACCGTCCGTTCTTTATCGAACCGCTGTTCACCCGCGACCCGCGCCTGATCAAACCGGTTCACGTCCTGATGGCGATGATGGCGATCAAGGGCATTTACGCCAAACACAACGTGCAGTCGCTCAATCACGGCATTGGTTTCAACACCGCGGCCATTGAACTGCTGCTGCCAACCTACGGCGAACAGCTCGGCCTGCGCGGAAAAATCTGTAAACACTGGACGCTGAACCCGCACCCGACGCTGATCCCGGCCATCGAAAGCGGCTGGGTCGATACCGTGCACTGCTTCGGCGGCGAACTGGGGATGGAAGAGTATATCCGCGCCCGTCCGGACGTGTTCTTCACCGGCTCAGACGGCTCGATGCGTTCCAACCGCGCCTTCTGCCAGATGGCCGGTCAGTACGCAGTCGATATGTTCATCGGCTCGACGTTGCAGGTCGACGGTCTGGCTAACTCTTCCACCGTGACCCGTGGGCGTCTGGCCGGTTTTGGCGGTGCACCGAATATGGGCCATGACCCGCACGGCCGCCGTCATGCGACACCCGCCTGGCTCGACATGATTGAAGAGCCGGACCCGCTGGCGCGCGGTAAGAAGCTGGTGGTGCAGATGGTGGAAACCTATCAGGCCGGTGGCAAACCGACCTTCGTGGAGAAACTCGAAGCGGTGGACGTCGGTAAAGAGTCCGGTATGCCGCTGGCACCGGTGATGATTTACGGCGATGACGTAACCCACGTGCTGACCGAAGAGGGCATCGCCTATCTGCACCGGGCACGAACGCTGGAAGAGCGCCGCGCCATGGTGGCCGCTGTCGCCGGTATCACGGACATCGGGCTGGGCGTTGACGCCAAACGCGTTGCCGAACTGCGCCGTCAGGAGCTGGTGGTGTTCCCGGAAGATATGGGTATCCGCCGTACCGACGCCACCCGTTCACTGCTGGCCGCCGGCAGCGTCAGCGATCTGGTTTACTGGTCTGGCGGTCTGTACAACCCGCCAGCCAAATTCAGGAGCTGGTAATGACGATGCCGCAGATTCATGCGATCAGGGGCGAAAGCGCCGCTGAACAGTTGGCCGCAGGGCTGGCGCAACAAGCGATGCAGGCGCTGATCGATGAAGCGCGGCTCAGCCCGAAACCGGGTCTGGTGGACCGACGGGGTTCAGGGGCGCATCAGGACCTGACGCTGGCGCTGATGGAGCGTTCGGCGCACAGCCTGACTTCCACCTTTTATGCTCTGGCGCTGCACAGTTTTCAGCGCCCGGCGGATGTCGCGCTGCGTCAGGAAGTGGGGCGTCTGGGGCGCGAAGGAGAGGCCCGCATGATGGCGGCCACCGGCGGAGTGAACACTCACCGGGGCGCTATCTGGGCGCTGGGGTTGTTGGTCAGCGCTGTCGCGATGCAGCCTGAAACCCTCAGCCCGCAGACCATTGCCCGGCGGGCGGCAAAACTGGCGGCGCTGCCCGATGCCTTCAGCCCGAAAAGTTTCAGCAAAGGTTCGCATGCTGTTCAGCGCTATCAGGTGCCGGGCGCACGGGAAGAAGCGCAGGGCGGTTTTCCGCACATTCTGGAGCTCGCCTTGCCGCAGTTGCGTAGCAGCCGCAAGGCCGGGGCGACGGAGAGCCAGTCGCAGCTCAATGCGCTGCTGGCGGTAATGACCCGGCTGGCGGATACCTGCGTGTTGTCGCGTGGCGGGCTGCCCGCTTTGCAGGCGATGCACGGCGGTTCCCGCGCGGTGCTGAATGCCGGCGGTACACAAACGGCTGCCGGACGAAGGCATCTTCAGGCGCTGGAAAACCGCATGCTGAGCGACAACGCCTCACCCGGCGGCGCTGCGGATTTACTGGCTGCCACGCTGTTTCTCGATCGCGTCTCACTGGCGTGACCGGTCCGATTATTAACATCATGATGGGTATAAAGAGGTGTTATGGAACGTTTTGAATTTACTTACCCGGCGCAAACATCGCTGACCGGATGCGCGCAGGCTGGCGTGGTCGGCTCAGGCGATTTAGAAGCGCTGTATGAACCAAAAAATGGCGACAAGCTGCACGTCACCGTCACGACCTCCGTCGATGGCAGCCACACCTTGTGGCAACGCTTTTTTGACCGTCTGAGCCAACTGCGTGAACTGCCCGCAGGCCAGCTCGACATCAATGACTTCGGCGCTACGCCTGGCGTGGCGCGTCTGCGGATTGAACAGGTATTTGAGGAGGCGGGTTATGCCAACTGATCAAAGCTTTATTGAGCTGAATGCCCGCCAGCGTGCGTGCAACCTGCTCGATGCCGGGACGTTTCGCGAACTGCTGGGGCCGTTCGAACGCATTATGTCACCGTGGCTGGAACCGCAGGGCATCGTGCCGCAGGCCGATGACGGCATGGTGGTCGCCAAAGGCACTATCGAAGGCCAGCCAGCAGTGGTAGTGGCTATCGAAGGGGCATTCCAGGGCGGCAGCATGGGGGAAGTCTCCGGTGCGAAAATGGCCGCGGCGTTAGAGCTGGCGGCCGAAGATAATCGCCACGGCATCCCGACGCAGGCCGTGCTGCTGCTGGAAACCGGCGGTGTGCGTTTGCAGGAGGCCAATCTCGGCCTGGCCGCTATCGCCGATATTCACGCCGCGATTGTAGATTTACGCCGCTATACGCCGGTGATTGGCGTGGTTGCCGGTACCGTCGGTTGCTTTGGTGGCATGTCGATTGCCGCTGCGCTGTGCAGTTACCTCATCGTGACCCGTGAAGCGCGTCTGGGCCTGAACGGCCCGCAAGTTATCGAGCAGGAAGCGGGTATCGAAGAGTATGACTCCCGTGACCGGCCGTTTATCTGGAGTATCACCGGTGGCGACGTACGCTATCACACCGGTTTTGTTGACGCGCTGGTGAAAGATTCGCTGAGTGAAGTGAAAAGCAACCTGTTGGCGTTTATCGCCAAAGGCGTTCCGGCGCAACATCGCTCCGATAAATTCGATGTTTACCTGCCAAAACTCACCGGCTTTGATACCACTCAGCAGGCCAGCCGAGACGTCACGCAAACCTTGTTCAAACGGGAGGACCTCGCATGAGCACGCTTGAAAATATTGCTAAAAACGCCGTCAGCCGCGGTGATTACTGGTTTGCAGAGCTGACCAAAGACGCCACGCCGTTAACCGGATTGTGCCCGTCGGTGAAAGCGGCAGACGGGAAAATCAACGATCAGGACGTGCGTTATATCGTCGTGGTGCCTGATGCCAATAACCATTATCCACGTGCGGCGGGCGGCGAAGTCGGCCTGCTCGAGGGCTGGACGCTGGCCAAAGTGGTCAGCCAGACCATCGCCGAAGATGCCGGAAAATCTACCAAGCGGGCAATTGTGGCAGTGATTGACGTGCCGAGTCAGGCTTATGGCCGCCGCGAAGAAGCTTTTGGTATTCATCAGGCGCTGGCCGGTGCGGCCGGGGCTTATGCCAATGCGCGTCTGGCCGGGCATCCGGTGATTGGACTGATTGTTGGCAAAGCCATGTCCGGCGCGTTTCTGGCCCACGGCTATCAGGCCAATAAGCTTATCGCCTTCAATAACCCGGATGTGATGATCCACGCGATGGGCAAAGAATCGGCGGCGCGCATTACGCTGCGCTCGGTCGAGGCGCTGGAGAAACTGGCGGCGACCATCCCGCCGATGGCCTATGACATCGAAAACTACGCCACCCTCGGTCTGCTGGCGCAACTGATGGAGATCGGCAATCCCGACAGCGCGACGCCGGACGATATCGTCAATGTGCAGTCGGCGCTGTGGAACAACATCCAGCAAGCGCGTCAGGAGGGGGTTGGCCTTAAAAATCGCTTAGGCGCCGACAACCGCGCCAGTTCGCTACACGTTCGTGAGCGTATGCGCCAGGCGTGGTAATTCGCTAACTTTTCAGTCTTTCAGCCGGTAAAGGCACCTGCATACAGCGAGATGCGGCACAGAGTTCAACGTGCTGCATCCGACTGGAATTTATAAAAAACATCGTAACCGGCGGGCTGGGTAATTCCTTTTTATTTACCTCAGGTACATCGCTATGACTTATGTAATTTTGCATGCACTCGCCCCGATTTTCGTCATCATGCTGCTCGGTTATTTTGCCGGGAAGGCGAAAATGGTGGATAACAAAAACGTCTCGTTACTGAACGTATTTGTGATGGATTTTGCTCTGCCCGCTACGCTGTTTGCTGCCACCGTACAGACCCCGTGGGCCGGGATTGTTGAACAGACGCCGCTGATTGTGGTGCTGGTTCTGGCGATGTGGATAACCTATGCGGCGATTTACTTCACCTGCACCCGGGTCTTTCACAAGTCCCCGCAGGACGCCGCGGTGCTGACGCTGACCGTCGCGCTGCCAAACTATGCGGCACTCGGTCTGCCGATTCTCGGCAGCGTATTGGGGGAGTCTTCCACCACCTCGCTGTCGGTCGCGGTGGCGATTGCCTGCGGTTCGGTACTGATGACGCCGTTCTGTCTGTTGATCCTCGAGCGTGAAAAAGCGCGTCTCGGCGGTGAAGGCCAGGGTTCTTCGCTGGCGCTGTTGCCGGTACTGATGTGGCGTTCGGTAAAAAAACCGATTGTCTGGGGCCCGCTGCTGGGGGTGGTGCTGTCAGCCATCGGCATCAAAATGCCGGAAATTGTGCTGGCCTCGATTAAACCGCTGGGGCTGTCCGCCACGGCATCAGCGCTGTTCCTGACCGGTGTGATCCTGTCGGCGCGTCAGCTGAAAATCAACGGACCGGTGCTGGTCTCCTGCGTGGCGAAAAACCTGATTCAGCCATTTATTGCCTGGGGTCTGGTGCTGGCGTTTGGTCTCAGTGGCCAGATGGCGGTGACGGCCATTCTGATGATTGCGTTGTCAGCCGGTTTCTTCGGCATCGTGTTCGGTAATCGGTTCGGCGTGCAGTCGCCAGATGCAGAAGCGTCACTGTTGATCAGTTCAGTGTTGTGTATCATTACGTTACCGCTGTTTATAACACTGACCGCTTCACTGCACTGATGAATAAGGAACCGTAACGATGAGTCTGCCGCGTGCCCATGATCTGATTTGGATTGCCGACCGTGCTTCGCTGGAAAACGCCCAGGGCTTACCTGACTGGGTAAGCAACTGGCGGCCGCATCTGCCGCTGGTGGTGCGTCGTGACCGGCGCGACGATGGCGCCATCCCGGTCGGGATACGCGGCATGACCAAAATTCAGCGCGCCGCCGCCTGGATAAAACCCGAAGACGTGCTGCGCGTGGTGACGCCAGAATCGCTGGTGGCCGACCCGGTTACGCTGCTGCATTCACGCTTTATCTCCCTGCAACCCATGCAGGCGCTGATCACTCTCGCCAGCCTGAAACTGCCCTGGCAGTGGGGCGTGACCGGTAGCTGTGCCTATGCCATAGCCAGCGATATTCCGGTCATGCACGCAGAGAGCGATCTCGATTTACTCATCCGCTGTGACCAGCCGGTGGATTCCATTGAATTTTCCGCTTTCCACACCCGCCTTGAAGAGATGCCGTGCCGCGTCGATGTGCAAATCACCACGCCGCAGGGCGGTTTCTCGCTGACGGAATGGCTGCGCGGCGGGGAATTTATGCTGAAAACTGACTCAGGTCCGGTTCTGGTCACTGACCCGTGGAGCAAGCCTGCAGTCTGAGGAGTGTTATGAACATCCTGTTTACCTTTCCCGGCCAGGGGCCACAGGTGCCTGATATGTTGCACCGCCTGCCGGAAAACGCTCTTACCCATGATCTGCTAACCCAGGCCAGTGCCGCGCTGGGTGCAGATATCTATCTGCTAGATACTGCCGATGCACTGCGTTCCACCCGTGCGGTGCAGCTGTGCCTGCTGATTGCCGGGGTAGTCTGGGCAAAGCAGCTGGAAGCCGAAGGGGTGAAGCCGGATTTTTGCAGTGGTCTGTCGATTGGTGCGTTTCCGGCGGCAGTGATGGCCGGTGCTTTAGGCTTTGACGATGCCTTGCGGCTGGTGGCATTGCGCGGTGAACTGATGCAGCAGGCTTATCCGCAGGGGTTTGGCTTGTCGGCCATCACCGGACTGAGCCAGGATAAGGTTTCCGCGCTGCTGGAGCAGGTGAACAGTCCGCAAACGCCGGTGTATCTGGCCAATATCAATGCGGAAGATCAGATGGTGATCGCCGGCAGCGACGTCGCTATGCAGCAGGTATTGAATTTAGCCAAAGCGCAGGGAGCGCAGAAAACCCACCGGCTGGCGGTCAGCGTACCCTCTCACTGCGCTTTGCTGGATGCACCTGCCGCCAGACTGGTTAACGCCTTCGAGTCCGTCACGTTACAGCGCCCAACCTGCGGTTATCTCAGCGGCACCACTGGCCGGGTTTACTGGCAGCCGGAAAAGATTGCCGACGATCTGGCGATGAACATGGCGCGCACCGTTAACTGGCGCGATGCCATGGTGGCGGCCTACCAGCGGGACGTGCGTCTGGCGATAGAAATGCCGCCGGGCAGCGTGCTCACCGGCCTGACCCGACGTGCGATGGATCAGGGCGAAGCGCTGTCGCTGTGCCAGTCAGGCATACCGCTTGCGAGGACTCTCGCAATGCGGTTACGGGAAAAGGAACGGCAATAAAAGGCGTGGTAGGTTGGTCCGCAAACGCATGACCGGCAGGCATTATATGTTCATGTAATGCGAACACTGTGGCAGCGTCAGGGAAGCAAAATTGCTCTTCTATTTTGTTGGTATATTGAGCACTATGCTTTAATCCAGCCACTCATCAGCGGTATCTGATGAGTTATCTTTTAGTATGAAGGGATATCATGCCAGTTCTGATTCGCGGGGATTCACAAATGATCGTGCTCGAAAGATCTTATAGCACAGCTACTCTGGCCCGACGGTTTGAAATCATTGATGAGATACGATTCAACAATATCGATATGTTAATCATTTATGATGAAAAAATTCCGTTTATCGCTATCGCAGAAGCAGAAACCAGAATCGACAACCGGGGTGAAAAACGACACCACGTGGTTGCCACGCTGGAACTTACCCGCCGAAAAAATGATGATGAGATTCTGGATGTGAGTCAGCTTTGGGAAGACGAGCAGGTGTTTCAAATTGAAGGCGTAGTCGTTAATCCTGAAATGCGGGATTTCCGCCTGGCAACTTTACTGTATGAAACATTAGTGATTAAAAAGAAACTGACTTTAATGAGTGACAATGACCACTATGCTGGCGGTAAGGCCTTGTGGCAGCGCCTGGCGCAGGACTCGAGCGAATTAGTCGTTTTTGTGCTGGATACTGATAAAAGGCAGTTCTACCCATACGATGGTACGAAAATGCGTTACGACGGCGTCAGTATTCCCGAGTCAGCTATCTGGAGCCCGCATCCGGATAAAACGCACAGCTCAGTCGTCTTTATTGCTCAAAACCGCGACAAAACGTCAGCCAGCCGCATTCCCTAACGCATACATCCGGCATTCAGCCGCCAGTGCCAGCAGATTCGGGTCGCGCTCGCGGCTGTGCGGATAGACCAGCGCGATGGTTTGTCGCATCTGATAAGGTTCGGCCAGCGGCATCAGGCGCACGGTGTTTTCATACACCCCTTTCATGCGGCCCGGAATCAACGTATAGCCCACGCCCGCCTGCACCAGACTGAGCATCGAAAAAATATCATTCACCCGGGTGACAATGTCCGGGTCGAAACCCGCTATCTGAAAAGCTTCCTGAAAACCGTGGTAGGTGGCAAACCCTTCGGCCAGCGCCACAAATTTCTGATGCCTGAAATCACGTAAATCGGCAGGACCTTCTGTGGCTATCACTGAACTGGCGGGGGCGGCGAGGAAGATATCATCCTGAAACAGCGGTATCTGGTCATAGCGCAGGGGATCCACCGCAGAGTCGCTGGTGGAGATCAGCACGGCGTCCAACTGGCCTTCTTCCATTCTGTCCAGTAAATGACTGTTTGACCCCATCACCAGCTCCAGCTCCAGTTCGGGCCGACGCAGTTTGAGGCCCATGATCAGACGCGGAATAGTTTGCAGCGTGAGGGAATAGAGTGTGCCCAGCTTCAGCCGTTTCTGGCCAAATCCGGCGGCAAGGCGCGTGGCCTCAATGCCGTGCTCCATCTGCTCAGTCACTAACGCGGCGTGCTCCAGCAGCGCTTTGGCGGCGGGAAGTGGCAGCAGGTTACGGCCTTTATGAATAAACAGCGGGCAGCGTAAACCCTCCTCCAGTGAATGCAGTGCACGGTGAACGCTGACGCTGCTCAGGCCCAGATGTTCAGCCGTGCGGGTGATGTTGAGTTTTTCCATGTAAGCGATGAAGATTTCCAGCTTACGGAAGGTGATTTCACTATCAATCATGCATCAGCCGGTAGCTGACAGTCAGACACTTTTGACCGTCGGCGCAGCTTTTACAACTGCCGCTCAGGCAGCTGTTATCGGGTTCTATGGCTTCCACTTTGCGCATCGCAACCAGACGGTCGAGCATCGCCTGTACCAGGGGCTGCGGAGCTTGTAACTGATGGCTCAGTTGTCGGGCATCAACCCTACCCGCCAGCGCTACGCCGTCGCGAACGGCAATCAATGAGGTCATCCTTTACTCCTAGTGGCAGTCGCCCGAAGGTGAGCTACAGCAGGCAGCGGCTTTGCGCGGTTTCAGCGTGACGCTGACGCGGCTGCGCATTTTTCTCAGGGTCAGCAGTACCAGCGTATTGAAAATAATCACTGTCAGGATGATACCCGCGCTGCGTCCCGGATGGTCGCTGAAGGTGGCGACCTGGAAGAACAGCGTCGCCAGTGAGTAGGCCACGTTAAGCCCCCAAAAGATGGAGAATGTCATCCAGCCACGGCTGGTTTCACGCGCGATAGCCCCCATGACTGAGACGCAGGGAACGTAAAGCAGCACGAAGATCAGATAACTGTAGGCCGAAATGGCGGTGCCAAATTTACTGCTCATCACGCCCATTGAGGTCGCAGCCATTTCCCCGTCGCCTTTACTGGCTTCGATCGGGTTGGACAGCACGCTCAGACTGAAGGTGTCTTTCAGTCCCTGCCAGGTCTGACGCATTGCGCCGTTCAGTTCGCCCGGCAGATCGAAATTGGCAGCGTCGAACTGTTGCTTGGTGATGTGTTCGGCGGTGTAGAGGGTGTTGAGCGTACCGACCACCACTTCTTTTGCCATCGCACCGGTGACCAGCCCGACGGTGGCCTGCCAGTTGTCTTCATGCACACCCATCGGACTGAGGATTGGCGTCAGCACTTTACTGACGGTCGCCAGCGCTGAGTCGTTAATGTTGTCGACGGCTTTGCCACTGAAGGAGAAGCTGTTGAGTGCGCCAATGAAAATACTGGCGATGACAATCACTTTACCGGCCCGCAGTACAAAACCTTTCAGGCGTTGCCAGGTCTGCAACAGCAGACTTTTCAGGTGGGGAATGTGATAAACCGGCAACTCCATGACGAACGGCGAGGCTTCACCGCGCATGATGGTGTACTTCAGCACCAGGCCGGTAAGAATGGCGACCACGATACCCAGCAGGTAAAGAGAAAAGACCACCGATGCGCCACTCTGTCCGAAGAACGCGGCGGAGAATACGGCGAAAATCGCCAGACGTGCACCGCAGGACATAAACGGCGCCATCATGACGGTCATCAGCCGTTCACGTGGGGCATCCAGTGTGCGTGCACCCATAATTGACGGCACGTTACAGCCAAAACCCACGATCAGCGGAACGAAGGATTTGCCCGGCAGGCCCAGCGCCTGCATCAGACGGTCCATCACAAAGGCGGCACGCGCCATGTAGCCGGAGTCTTCCAGGAACGACAGAAACAGATACATCATGCCGATTTGCGGTACCAGCGGCAAAACGGTATTGATCCCGCCGCCGACGCCCTGAGCAAGGAAAATAGTCAGCCACTGCGGGAAGTGCAGGGTGAAGCCCAGCCACTGGGTACCCTGAATGAAAATAGCCGCCGAGCCGATATCGAAAATCGGTTGCAGCGCACCGCCGATGTTAATGGCCAGCAGGAACATCAGGTACATCACCAGCAGGAAAATAGGCACACCGAGGAAACGGTTGAGGATCACCTGATCGAGGCGTTGCGTCATGCGGTTCGGTGCAGTCAGGTGAGCGTTGCTTACCGCTTCACACAGGCTGACGATGCTCTGATAGCGGGCATCGGCAATCAGCAGTGCCGGGTCTTCATGCTGCTGTTCGGCCAGTCGGGCACGGACCTGCGGCAGGAGAGCTTCAGCATTACCGGCGTGCGTCTGGCTGTAGATATCCCCCTCGAGAATTTGCAGAGCCAGCCAGCGCCGTTGTTGCAACGGCATCCCAGCGGGCATCTCATCGGCCAGTTGGTCAACCGCCTGTTGCAGAACTGGCGGGTAGATCACGCGGGTAAGGTTTGAAGCTGCCGGGCGCTGGTCGATAGCGGCTTTAAGTTCGTTAATGCCGCTGGCGCGGGTAGACACCAGGGCGATCACCGGGCAACCAAGGCGTTTGGCCAGGGCCGGAATGTCGATGGTGATGCTCTGAGTTTTGGCGATATCCAGCATGTTCAGCGCGACGATACACGGAATGCCCAGCTCCAGCAGTTGCAGCGTCAGATACAAATTACGTTCCAGATTGGAAGCATCGACCACGTTAATCATCAGGTCTGCTTCGCCGCCGAGGATGTAATGACAGGCAATCTGTTCGTCGAGGGACGTCTGCTCTGAAATGGTGGTCAGGGAATAGGTGCCGGGTAAATCCACCAGCGTGACCTGATGTTGCTGGGTAGCGAACTGCCCCTCTTTACGCTCAACCGTGACGCCAGCCCAGTTGCCCACGCGTTGGCGCGCCCCGGTTAATTGGTTGAAAAGTGTCGTTTTGCCGGAATTTGGATTACCAATTAACCCAATGGTCAGTGCTTTCATTCGTTTGTTTCTGCGTGGGAATAACGTAAAGGGAGGCGGGCAAGCGGAACAGCCCGCATTGGAAAATCAACAGGCCTGAATTTCAAGTTTTAGCAGATCGAGATCTTTTTTACGCACGACCAGACTGGTACGGCGGGTTTCAATCTGAACCGGATCTCCCATCGGCGCTACGCGGATAATATTGAAAAGTGAGCCAGGCAGCATGCCGAGAGACAGCAGTTTCTGGCGATATGCCGGGCTTATCTCAGAGGAGAAACCGGTGATTTTGTAAGCACGTTGAGAGAGAAGTTGCATAGATCCTCGCGAAGCATTCAGGCGTTAAAAGGGCGGCATGGATTTCATGCGCCGCGCTTCCGTGCCCGGATTCCCACTTGTCGTTGCGAAATACTGCGTATCTTTATCTGACGCTGAAAGCGCCTGCTGACTAAATATTAAATCAACTATCCACGGAAGTAAAAACGAGAATAGTTATCATAATTAGTACGTGAATGTGGAATTAAAAAGGGGACATTTCCCTAAAGACCCCACGCGATAGCCTTCATCGCAGGGCTATCCTATGCCGTCATCCCTGCCGTTTTATTGATTTACCTCAGTGATCATGTGATTAGTAATCATTCAGCAAATGGATGTTAGTAGACGAAAATAAAAAGCCGCTGAATTTCAGCGGCTTCGGCACAACAGATCACAGAGAGTTTTTAGTGTTTTTTACCCAAAGCGGCAGCCAGGGCATCCATCATGGCGCTGTTACCGGCACTGTTTGACGACGGGCGTGCGGCAGGTTTGTTCGATGCGCCACGTTTTTGCTGATCGCGGCCTTTATCTGCCGTCGGTGCCGCTGAGCTGCTGTTACGCCGCGCCGGTGCTTCACCTGGTTGTTCGTCCAGACGCATGGTCAGGGCAATGCGTTTGCGCTGCAAGTCCACTTCCATCACTTTGACCTTGACGATGTCACCCGCTTTCACCACGGTATGCGGGTCCTCGACGAACTTGTTCGCCAGTGAGGAGATGTGTACCAGACCGTCCTGATGAACACCGATATCCACGAACGCACCGAAGTTGGTCACGTTGGTGACTGAGCCTTCGAGGATCATGCCCGGCATCAGGTCGTTCATGGTCTCTACGCCATCGGCAAAGGTGGCGGTTTTGAACTCTGGGCGCGGATCGTGCCCCGGTTTTTCCAGCTCTTTGATGATGTCCGTGACGGTTGGCATACCGAAACGTTCGTCGGTGAACTCGCTGGCTTTCAGGCCACGCAACGCGTTGGAATCGCCCATCAGCTCTTTCAGCGCGAGGTGGGTCGCCGCCAGAATACGTTCAACTACCGGATAGGTTTCCGGGTGAACCGTGGAGGCGTCCAGCGGGTTATCACCATGGTTGATACGCAGGAAGCCCGCACACTGTTCGAAGGCTTTTGGCCCCAGACGGCTGACTTTCAACAGCTGTTCGCGGTTGCGGAACTGGCCGTTTTCATCGCGCCAGTTAACGATATTCTGCGCCATCATGCGGGTCAGACCGGCGACGCGGGTCAGCAGTGGTACTGAGGCGGTGTTGAGATCCACACCAACGGCGTTCACGCAGTCTTCCACCACGGTATCGAGTTTCTTCGCCAGTTGGGTCTGGCTGACGTCATGCTGGTACTGGCCGACGCCGATCGATTTAGGGTCGATCTTCACCAGTTCAGCCAGCGGATCCTGCAGGCGGCGTGCAATAGACACTGCACCGCGAATAGACACGTCGAGATCCGGGAACTCCAGCGCAGCCAGTTCAGAAGCGGAATAGACCGAAGCCCCGGCTTCGCTGACGATGACTTTTTGCGCTTTTACTTCCGGGAACTGTTTTTGCAGATCGAGGAAGAAACGCTCAGTTTCACGTGAGGCCGTGCCGTTACCAATCGCCACCAGTTCGACGTTGTGTTTGATGCACAACGCGGCAACCTGCTGCGCGGCTTTAGCTGCCTGACCGGTGTGTGGATAAACCGTATCAATACCCACCAGTTTGCCGGTGTTATCCACAACGGCAACTTTCACACCGGTGCGCAGGCCCGGATCGAGGCCCATGGTGGCGCGCATACCGGCCGGAGCGGCCATCAGCAGGTCATGCATGTTACGGGCAAACACGTTGATGGCTTCATCTTCGGCGCGTTCACGGATGGTACTCATCAGTTCGGTTTCAAGATGCAGCAGCACTTTGATACGCCAGGTCCAGTTCACCACGGCACGACGCCAGACGTCAGCCGGTGCGTTGTTTAAGCGCAGCTTCAGATGGTCGATGATCAGCTGTTCGGCGTAGCTCTCTTTCGGCGTTTCATCTTGTTGTGGATCAGCGTTTAGCGACAGTTGCAGCACGCCTTCGTTACGGCCACGGAACATCGCCAGTGCGCGGTGCGAAGGGACTTTGGCAATGGGTTCGTGATGATCGAAATAGTCACTGAATTTGGCGCCTTCCTGCTCTTTACCCTCAACCACGCGTGAGACGAGATGGGCATTTTTCCACAGATAGTCGCGGACTTTTGCCAGCAGGGCGGCGTCTTCAGAGAAACGCTCCATCAGAATATAGCGCGCACCGTCGAGGGCCGCTTTGGTGTCGGCTACGCCCTTGTCGGCATCAATAAATTTGGCAGCGGTGGTGTCAGGATCGTGCTGTGGTTCGTTCCACAGCAGATCAGCCAGCGGCTCCAGCCCGGCTTCCATGGCGATCTGTCCGCGGGTGCGGCGCTTGGGTTTATAGGGCAGGTATAAGTCTTCCAGTTCGGTTTTACTTAGCGTGGTGGTAATGGCTTTGGCCAGTTCGTCGCTTAGCTTGCCCTGATCCTCAATGGATTTAAGGATGGTCTGGCGTCGGTCTTCCAGCTCACGCAGATAACTCAGACGGGTGTCCAACTGACGCAGTTGGGTATCATCCAACCCACCGGTGACTTCCTTACGGTACCGTGCAATAAATGGCACGGTATTACCTTCATCCAGCAAGCGCACCACGGAAGCAACCTGCTCCGGGCGAACCTGCAATTCAGTTGCGATAATGCGGCTCAGTTGATCATTCATAGGTCTGGTATCTGTTTTTCTTTAGTTAAGAGACATAAAAGCAGGGGGACAGTTATACGTTTTGAAGGTCAGAAATGCCAGTGCTGCGGGCCTTCTGACCGGCGTTTTGAGAGTTATGAACGCTTTATGAATCTGGATGCTCTTCACCGTAATGGATTTCATTGATGTACCACAGCGCGTCACCCACAGGCGTCTGTACTATGGTGCTGTCACCCACCTCTTTTTTCAGCAAGGCCCGCGCCATCGGGGCGTCAATCGAGATGTAATCTTTACGGCCAAAAATTTCGTCATAACCGACGATACGAAAACGTTTAACGTCGCCGTCATCATTTTCCACTTCCACCCAGGCGCCAAAGAACACTTTGCCATCCTGCTGCGGCGAGTGATCAACAATGCGCAGCTCTTCCATACATTTGGTCAGATAGCGGATGCGACGGTCGATTTCACGCAGACGTTTCTTGTTGTACTGGTAATCGGCATTTTCGCTGCGGTCGCCCAGGCTAGCCGCCCAGGTGACTTTTTTCGTCACTTCAGGCCGCTCGTCGCGCCAGAGAAAATCCAGTTCTTGTTTAAGCTTGTTATAGCCTTCGCGGGTAATGAGTTTGGTTTTCAACGATGCCTGCCTTGAAATAAATATCTTTCGAGAATCACGACGAATTCAGATGATGCGTGGCAATAGTCTATCAGCAGACAACATAGCAGCGCAGGTATTCCCGTTCAATTGGAGAGACCTGTGCTGCCTGGCGTAAAGGTTAACGGATATCGATTTTCAAGGTCGCGGTGGCATCAAATTCACCGGTATCCAGCGGTCCGCCCACCAGATTAATCACATAGGCTTTGAGCGATATGCGGCCACTGCCGAGCTGGTCCATCGGTAAATCGCCGGCAATAAAAGGGATGGCGGTACCCGAGGCGTTATACACCTTGATACCAATATCAGGAACGTTGTCTGACGGGCGGCGTCTGGCGATCAGGTCATATTGATCTTTCACATCGTTACCCTCGAGTGTCATCGCCAGACGCGTGCCGACAGGGATCGTCGGTATGCCGTTTTGGGTGCAATCGTAAATGATGTCGAATGAGCTGGGGCGGAATCCCTCCGGCGGCTGCGATCGGGTGGTGAATTTACCGACGGGGATATAACCAAAATCGACTGAGATGGTCTCTCCTTTATTGATTTCACAGCTTTGTGGGACAGTCAGGGTTCCGCTGAGTATGATTTTTGCCACCGGTGAGCCCAGAGGCGGCAGGCTGGTGGCATTGTTACCTGAGCTGGCATACACCTCGGCAATCACCGTCGGGGGGATCTCAATCTGGCCGATAAACGGCCGGGTAATGTAGAGCGTGATCGTACCCTGAGAACCCGCATTAATATTGGCTTTGGGTTCTTGTTGTTCGCACACGCCGGTACCGTCTTTGGCCCGGTGATGTTGTCTGTCGCTGGTTGCGGCGATCGGCACCTGCATTTCTCCGCCGCTGTCGGGCAGGTCGACTTTCATTGAAACATTCAAATGGTCATTAATTTTGTATTGGTTAGTGACGCCGCCGGAAGGCAGCGGTGTTTTGACGCTATACATCACCACCACGCCGCCGCTGCTTAAGGCATCTGTCGCAGAGCAACTGCAGGTAATTTGGTATGTCTCGGGCGAAGCATTGAATGCTGAGGCGTAGTTGTAGCCAATGATATTTTGTGATGTCTGAAGATCGTCATGACGGTTATTGTCATAGCTGCCGGGGGAACTCACGGGTGCACAGGCCGCGTAGTCGGCAAATGTGTAGGGAGAAAAGCAAAGCAGTGCTCCACACAACAGGGTGTAAATAAGGGGCTTACGGTGAGCGGAATACATGACGGCTACCACCCGGCTGTTCTGATTATTCATGGTTAGTCCTTAAATACATTGGCTGGTTCCTGTGAGAATGGGGGCGTCGGTTGGCGTTACGAAGAAATTCGCCCAGCATTGCTGGCTGGCCGCCGTTCCCCATTTGACGTGCAGCCGCAACCTGTCACCGCTTTTCACGCCGCTTAAATAAAGCATCCCGCCGTCATCGACAATATTTTCCAGCGTCTGATCTTCACTGACCGCCATGGCCCCGAAAGGCACGGGAGCGCCATTGTTACCCACCAGTTTGATCAGTAACCGGTAGCCGGTACGGGCATCGAAATGCACGTTGACCATCGCTCCTTTATTTGGAATAACCGTTTCGGCCGTGTTGTTACTGTCTACATTGGCGGGCAGGGTGGTGGTATCGAGGGCTATCCGGTTTTCGCTATAGGCGGTCAGGTACGGCACAATCGCATAGCCGCGCCAGTCCGTTTTAACGCCTGGGATATTACGAATGCGTGCGCCGCTGGCACCGTTTGTATCCACCAGAGCGAAAGATTCACCCAGCGGCTGTGAGAGCGTGACGCCGTGATGATGGGCAACGATGCCACCGGAAAGTCCATAACTTATCTGCTGGGACTCTTTGTCGTAGTAATAGCCCGCATTCATATCTGCCATCGCGGAGTGGTAGGAGGAGTACAGACTGCTGCTGTCTCCACCGCTGCCATCAGAGTGACTTTGCCTTAATGAATAGCTCAGACGGTTATCGTCCAGCGCGGTGCCAGTCAGCCCCACTTGCTGGACCGTATCACCGCTTTTTTCGTGGCTGATGTTGTAGGTCGCCCAGCCCCGGGGTAACCAGCGGCTCAGGGGAATGCGGACGCTGAGGGCCATTTGCTGATCATTGGTGTCACTGAGCTTGCTGTAGGAGTAAGTCAGGTTGTAGTTAATTCGGTCTACATTGCTGTTTAGGCCAAAAGAGAGATTTTTTTCCGTCTGCCGGCTGTTCCAGTAGCTTTGCTGATAAGCCGATAAATACAGACTTGTACTGTCGGTCACTGATTGGTTGATGTTGATCTGCTGCTTACTGTGTTTATGCCCCTGCTGCTCGCTCTGATTTGCGCTGTTTTGCTGCTGGTTGGCTTCGTCAAAATCATAGTAGCCTTTGGAGGAGTAACGGTAAGCCGCCATCGTGACATTGGTCTCTGTAGCTTCGATATTTTTCGCATATTGCAGCCGGTAGGATTCACCGCTGGAAGACTGACTCTGGCTTTGATCCTGCTTAGTCCGGGCATGGCTCATATCGAGGGAGAGAGAACCCAGAGCGTGAAGACTGTAGCCAACGCCTGTGACGCCGGACTGATAATCCTGCGACATGAGTAAGCCTGCATAGGCGGTGACATCGTTGGAGACACCATAGATTGCAGTGCCCTGTGCAAATTCTGGTTCCTTGTCCCCACTGTTGGTGGCGCGGTAACGGCCCAGCGTCGCGCTGTATTTCAGCCTGCCAGGGCGTTGCATGATAGGTACGGCGGAAAATGGCTGGTTAAAATGCCGCTCCGTGCCGTCGGCCTCTTTCACCGTGACGTCGAGATCACCGCTGTAGGATGAAGGGTAGAGATCGTTGATTTCAAAGGCGCCAGGCGCCACATAGCTTTGATAGATAATAAAACCGTTTTGCCTGACCGTGACTTCAGCGTTGGTATTGGCGATGCCACGGATAGTCGGGGCAAATCCGCGTTGGCTGTTGGGCAGCATATTGTCGTCGGAGGCAACCTGCATACCGGTGAACTGCACGCTGTCAAAAACATCGCCGTTCGTTGCACTTTGCCCGACCGACAACTTCGACCTGAGCGATTTTATGTCGCGCTCAATGTAGGTCGATACAGTATCCCAATGCTGCCCGCCCTCACCGTTAGAGTAGGTAGAATAATTACGTAAGCGCCACGGCCCTATGTTGAGACCATTTTGCAGATTCAGATACTGGCTGTTGTCGTCGCTGCCGTTGTTATTTTTCCGCTGTGCGCCAGAGAACGAGTAGTTGGAAAACAGCACGGGGATACCGTCATCCCATCTTGCCGGGTCGACATAATCCTGCGCATTGGTCTCCATCGCGGCCTGGGGGATACTGATGTTAAGACGCATCAGGTTGAAGTCCAGTTTGGCGGATGCCGCCGGGATATAGAGAGCCAGATCGCCGAGCGGGCCGTCTTGTGGCTGATTCATCAAAGCCGGGAAAGCTGCCACTTTGACACCCAGCGCACGCAGGAGTTCGGGGGTTAACTCAGGAACTAACCTGCCGTCGGGGGCTGCGTCATATCGGATGTTCTGTTGCAGCTTCTGCTTCATATTCACAAAAATAGCCGTGTCGTAGGTTCCCGCGATTTGTGCCTTTTCCTTGGAGAAAATCGAGAGATCAACCTGGCTTTTTGTCTGGTCATTTAATTCGAGCAGTCTGGGGTCAAAGTAAACTTCGTCCGCAGACGATGGTCGGATGGAACAGATAGCGGGCAGAATGGCGCAGGCAAGATACCATTTTAAAAGGACGGGGCTTCTGACGTGTTGGGCACATGCAGATTCCCATTCAGCTAACTTATTATTTTTATTATTAAGCATCGTCATCTGTCTCTGTAGGAGGGGCCGTCGCTTTCGGGGAAAGGGTGTTGATGAATCTATTGATTTAGATTCATAACGTTCGCTGCTGGACAACGTTGCCGCCGCCATAGTCGGTGATGGCACTCCATCTGACGGTGTTACCGCTGTTATTGCGATCAAGAGGAATGTCGATTGCGCTTTGCGGTGCGATCATTTCAACCTGCGAAAGCACACTGTTCCCGGCTTTGAGGCTGCTGAAGGTGACGTAGAAGGACGTAGGGTTATGGATATGCAACTGCCCGCCTGAGCGGGTGAATGTCAGCAATTTATAGGCTTCAGCGGCGGAGCCTGCTAAGCCCTTCGGCCGGTAAAAGAGTTTGAGGCGTGTTTTAACGACCAGCTTCAGTTCATTGGTCGACCCTTTTTTGGACGAAGGAATAGCACGCACATTTATATAAAATAATGATTCTTTGTCTTTGGGTAATTGAGCATCTGTATATGAAATGCGTAGCGTATGCTCTTCCTGCGGATTAATTCTAAATAACGGTGGGGTCACTACAAAGGGGCCGTGCGTTTTACTCTCTCCGGTATCAACCCAGGATTGAATTAGAAAAGGATTGCTCTCCGAGTTGTTCGTGATAGAAAGTGCCGCTTCTTTTTTATCGGCATCATAAATGACCCGCGTTTGGCCAATGACAATGCCCCCCGCATGACTTATCTGCGTAGTGATAAGCAATAATGTTAAACCTTTAATTAAAAAGTTTACTGTATTACGCATGTTCATATTACATCCTGTAATAAGCCGACGATAAATATGTGTCTTACATGAGTTAACCAAGAGGCTCACAGGCCAGAATCCCGGCCTGTGATAAGTCACCTGTTAACGATAATCAAGAGTGACATTGACGCTGGCTTCTGCCGGTCCAGCCTTGATGTCTGTAGGGGCTTTATACGATTCGTAGTAGGCAATCAAATCGACATTCATACTTGCTTTAGATATTTTGTAGATAATTTCTGGCAGGGTATTGAGCTGCATAACCGCTTTGGTTTGGCCATCCAGAATTTTAACCCCAACACCGTCGGCGATGGTGTCATCATCAAACGCGGAGGTGACCTGAACCAGGTCCGGGTGGTCGGTAACGGTGGGAGCTTCGAGCCAGATACGAAACTGTGGAACGGTAGGGTCTTCTGCTGTAGCCACCGGACAGTTAGTTAAGGGTAAAGTAAATGGAATGCTAGGGGATTTATCACCAATGCTACGGAACTGAGCTGCAGAATAGGTGCCCAGTTGAACGTCAACGTCCTGACCGCCATTTATTTCACAGGCCTGCGTAATAATACTTCCGTGGAAATTTATTATGCCATCTATCGCCAGGCTATTTGCCGAAAGCGCCATAAATAAACCACCTGTAATAAAACTAAGTTTATTTTTCATCTGAGAATCCATTCTAAAGTTAGTGGAAAACTTAAGTGAATATGATGAGTTGTGCCGAATTTTATTATTACCCGCACCACACGAAAGGAAGTCTAGCATAGTGGTTTGACCGGGATGAAACGATATTGCGTTCGTTTTATATAAAAAAATTCGAGGCGGGTGAGATTATTTGTATTAATTTATCTAATGATTTATATGAAATATTAATTAATTTATTTTTAATATTCGCAATATTGATCATTCGCTAAAAGTTAACGAAAATTATTTGTTGGGTGTTTTATTATTTTCTGGAAAATTAAGGTTTTTAAAAATAAACAACTACGGTAACGGGGGAGTGTTAGCGTCACAGTCCAAAAAAGAAAGCGGCGGCTTTGGGCTGCATGAGCGTTGTGCTGTGGATATTAAGTTAGGTTGCGCAGACAGAAGAGTGCAAACTTGCTCAGTGATGACGATGATGAAGCCAGTGATGGTTGTAAAGTTTGCATACTGCTTGAAAATTGTTGATAAATTAGGAAAAGCATAAGCTTTGTAACAATTTCGACTAGAATATATACCATTAAATGCTGTCTGTTTTACCACATTTTTCTAACAATAGACGCTTGGGTATTAATGCCTTTGGGAGTAATAAAAATGCAAGAGAATCACAAGATTCTGGTTGTTGATGATGACATGCGCTTGCGCGCACTTTTAGAGCGTTATCTGACCGAACAAGGCTTCCAGGTACGTAGTGTAGCAAATGCTGAACAAATGGATCGCCTGCTGACCCGTGAATCCTTCCATCTGATGGTGCTTGACCTCATGTTGCCGGGTGAAGACGGTCTCTCTATCTGCCGCCGTCTGCGCAGCCAGAGCAACCCGATGCCGATTATTATGGTGACTGCCAAAGGCGAGGAAGTCGATCGCATCGTCGGCCTTGAGATCGGCGCGGATGACTATATTCCTAAACCGTTCAACCCGCGTGAGCTGCTGGCCCGTATCCGCGCTGTTTTGCGCCGTCAAGCCAATGAGCTGCCTGGCGCGCCTTCGCAGGAAGAAGCGGTTATCTCCTTCGGCAAGTTCAAGCTGAATCTGGGAACGCGCGAAATGTTCCGCGAAGATGAACCTATGCCGCTGACCAGTGGTGAATTTGCTGTGCTTAAAGCGCTGGTGAGCCACCCACGTGAACCGCTGTCTCGTGACAAACTGATGAACCTGGCCCGTGGCCGTGAATACAGCGCTATGGAGCGTTCTATTGATGTTCAGATCTCCCGCCTGCGCCGCATGGTGGAAGAAGACCCGGCACATCCACGTTATATCCAGACCGTTTGGGGTTTGGGCTATGTCTTTGTACCGGACGGCAGTAAGGCATGAAACGAATACGCTTTTCACCGCGTAGCTCGTTTGCCCGAACCCTGCTGTTGATCGTCACCTTGCTGTTTGTCAGCCTGGTGACGACCTATCTGGTGGTGCTGAACTTTGCCATCCTGCCCAGTCTGCAACAGTTTAATAAGGTGCTGGCTTACGAAGTTCGTATGCTGATGACCGACCGGTTGCAGCTGGAAGATGGCACACTGCTGGCCGTGCCTCCGGCGTTCCGTCGTGAAATTTATCGCGAGCTGGGTATCTCTCTGTATACCAATTCTGCGGCTGAAGAGAGCGGCCTGCGCTGGGCGCAGCATTACGAATTCCTCAGTCAGCAAATGGCCCAGCAACTTGGTGGCCCGACCGACGTTCGCGTTGAAGTGAATAAAAATACCCCGGTGGTGTGGCTCAAAACCTGGCTGTCTCCTGACATCTGGGTCCGCGTGCCATTAACCGAAATCCATCAGGGCGATTTCTCCCCGCTGTTCCGCTACACGCTGGCCATCATGCTGTTGGCGATTGGCGGTGCGTGGCTGTTTATCCGTATTCAGAACCGACCCCTGGTTGAGCTCGAACATGCCGCCTTGCAGGTGGGGAAGGGCATTATTCCGCCACCGCTGCGGGAATATGGCGCGTCTGAAGTGCGCTCCGTGACGCGGGCATTTAATCAGATGGCCGCTGGTGTGAAGCAGCTGGCCGACGACCGAACGCTACTGATGGCCGGTGTCAGCCATGACTTGCGCACGCCGTTGACCCGAATTCGTTTAGCGACTGAGATGATGAGTGACGGCGATGGCTATCTTGCGGAGTCGATCAACAAGGACATCGAAGAGTGTAATGCCATCATCGAGCAATTCATCGATTATCTGCGCACGGGTCAGGAATTGCAGACCGAAGTGTGTGATTTGAACGCGATCCTCGGCGAAGTGATTGCCGCTGAAAGCGGCTACGAGCGCGAAATTGACAGTGACCTGATCGACGGTGAAGTCCTGGTTAACGTGCATCCGCTCTCCATCAAACGCGCCGTGGCGAATATGGTGGTGAACGCAGCCCGTTATGGCAATGGCTGGATTAAAGTCAGCAGCGGCAAAGAGTTACACCGTGGATGGTTCCAGGTGGAAGACGACGGCCCGGGCATTGAGCAGAGTCAGCTTAAGCACCTGTTCCAACCTTTCGTACGTGGCGACAGCGCCCGAACCACCAGTGGTACAGGTCTGGGTCTGGCGATTGTTCAGCGCATCATCGATGCTCATGCCGGTTCCCTCGATATAGGCCGCAGCCCACGGGGTGGGTTACGCATTCGTGCTTATCTGCCATTACCGGTGGAGAAGGTTGTAGCGTTAGCCCTTCCGCAAAAAACAGTTTGATTTAGGGGGGCTTTGCCCCCCTTACCTCGCTTAAATCTTTAAATTCAAATTCAAATTCAAATTCAAATTCAAATTCAAGGTCGTGGGCGTCGGCCCACACCGACCAGAGGGCCGCAGTCGCTCGGCCCTCTGGACTCCGAGCTTTTTAAAAACAGCAGCTGCGCTGGTCATAATGGCCGTGTTTCAGGTGCCACAGCGATAGCCGCAAACTCCGCCGCTCCGCGGTTCTCTCATTGCGGGTTACAACCCGCGAGAAAAGACTCGCGGTTTTCCACCTCTTATTCGACGTCGTTTTGAATGCGGCCGAAGCTTCTTCAAATTCAAATTCAAATTCAAAGCCTGCATGGTGTTGACCTTTAAAATGTCGAGGCCGCGTTCAAAAATGACGCCGAACCTGAAGTGAGGGCACCGCCTAAGCGGCGACATTTTGCGGCTATAACGGAAATAACTGAAACACGGCCACCCAACTAGCGAAGCTGCGAAGTGATTAGCGCAGGGTTCCAAGGGAGCCGCGCGCGGCTCCCTTGGTCGGTGTGGGCCGACGCCCACGGTTTTGACCTAAAACTTGATGAAGCTTTTAAAGCTTCGGTCCCGCCGCTACTAACTTGGCCCCCGCTTCCGTATCGGTATATTTATCAAAGTTAGTCACAAACCGCTGCGCAAGGTCATGCGCCTTCTCCTGCCACTGTTCGCGGCTGGCGTAGGTGTTACGCGGATCAAGAATGTGGGTATCGACGCCTGGTAACCCGGTAGGAACTGCGAGGTTGAATACCGGCAGCGTGAAGGTTTCGGCATCGTCGATTTTTCCGTTAAGGATGGCATCGATGATGGCTCGGGTGTTTTGAATCGAAATCCGTTTGCCCGTGCCGTTCCAGCCGGTGTTCACCAGATAAGCCTGCGCGCCAGCGGCCTGCATACGCTTCACCAGCACTTCGGCATACTGGGTCGGGTGCAGCGTAAGGAATGCTGCGCCGAAGCAGGCAGAGAAGGTTGGCGTCGGTTCTGTGACACCACGTTCGGTACCTGCCAGCTTGGCGGTGAAGCCCGCCAGAAAATGGTATTGCGTCTGGTCGGCGGTCAGGCGTGATACCGGCGGCAGAACGCCAAAGGCATCGGCGGTCAGGAAGATCACTTTGGTGGCATGGCCGGCTTTCGATACCGGTTTAACGATATTGTGAATGTGGTAAATCGGGTAGGAGACGCGGGTGTTTTCCGTCTTGGAATTGTCATCGAAGTCGATTTTACCGTCTTCGCTGACTACGACGTTTTCCAGCAGCGCGTCACGGGTGATAGCCCCGTAAATGTCCGGTTCGGCCTCTTTACTCAGCTTGATGGTCTTGGCGTAGCAGCCGCCTTCGAAGTTGAATACGCCGTCATCATCCCAGCCGTGTTCGTCATCGCCAATCAACTTGCGTTTTGGGTCGGTAGATAGCGTGGTTTTACCGGTGCCAGACAGCCCGAAGAAAATCGCCACATCGCCTTTTTCGCCGACGTTCGCCGAGCAGTGCATCGAGGCAATGCCTTTGAGCGGCAATAGGTAGTTCATCACCGAGAACATCCCTTTCTTCATTTCGCCGCCATACCAGGTGCCGCCAATGAGCTGAATGCGCTCTGTCAGATTGAAGGCCACAAAGTTTTCGGAGTTCAGCCCTTGCTGCTTCCAGTGTGGGTTGGTGCATTTCGCACCATTCATTACGATAAAATCGGGTTCGAAACTTTCCAGCTCATCATCGGTCGGGCGGATAAACATGTTTTTGACGAAGTGCGCCTGCCAGGCAACCTCCGTGATGAACCGGACTTTCAGGCGCGAATCAGGGTTGGCACCACAGAAGGCGTCGATAATGAACAGGCGTTTACCGGAGAGTTGCTCCGTCACCAGGGATTTCAGCGCACTCCAAACTTCCTGACTCAGCGGCTGGTTGTCGTTTTTCCCTTTGCCCTGATCGGCCCACCAGACGGTGTCGCGGGTCGTATCATCGCGCACGATATATTTATCTTTCGGTGAGCGGCCGGTGAAAATCCCGGTATCTACATTGACCGCACCCAGCTCAGTAACCTGACCGCGCTCAAAACCTTCAAGCCCCGGCGCGGTCTCTTCTTTGAAAAGTAAGTCGTAATCCGGGTTGTAGATGATGTCGCTGGTGTCGTTGATGCCGTAGGTGGCCAATATTTCTTTACTGAGATGACGTGTTGGCATATCCCTGCTCCTCAATCGAATGGTTAAACCTGAACGGCCAGTCAGCCGCTATGATTAAATTGACTGTAATTGTAGGGTTTTATGGCGTTTTATCCGCGATAGCTATCAAAGAATGGTATCAGTGACGGGATTTTTGGTAATTCTGCGAGAGAGTGCACGTGAATGGTGTAACAGAAGAACAAGACTGCAATGAAGGTGGAGCAATGTCAGACATTGCTCCGTTTTATGGGGAGTTAATGGTGCTTAATGGACTGCGCCATCGGCGTCCGGCAGACTGCCGCTGGCTTTCAGCGTCGCCATGTCCATGGCATCAAAGATGTAATCGCTGCCACAGTAGTCGCAATGCATTTCGATTTTTCCGTCTTCTTCCAGCATCTCGAGCACTTCTTCACCCGGCAGAGTCATCAGCGCGTCAGCGCAGCGGTCACGTGAACAGGTGCAGCGGAAACAGACATCCTGTGGTTCATACAGGGTGACTTCCTCCTGATGATACAAACGGTACAGCACTTCATTGGCTGGCAGGCTGAACAATTCGTCCGCTTTGATGGTGTGAGTCAACTGAGACAAGTGACTGAACTCTTCGGGATCGGTTTCCTGCGCCGGAAGGACCTGCAACAGCAAGCCGCCCGCAGCCGGTTTGCCTTCAGACTGCCCGGTGCGAATGAAAATGCGCGTTGGCAACTGCTCCGACTGCATAAAGTAGTTTTCCAGACACTCGGCCAGCGTCTCGCCCTCCAGACCGACCACGCCCTGATAACGTTCGCCTTCAGTTGGGGAAATGGTGATCACCATATAGCCGTTACCGATCATCTGGCGCAGCGTACTGTCTGCGGTAATGTCACCCTGCAGACGCGCGACACCGCGCATCTCCTGACGGTTATTGCCGTTGATCACCGCCAGTTTCAGCGGGCCATCGCCTTGTAACTGAACGGTGATATCGCCGTCAAATTTGAGCGTTGCCGTCAGCAGGCTGGTGGCTACCAGCATCTCGCCAAGCAAAGTACGGACTTCGGCAGGGTAGTCGTGGCCTGCAACGATCTGTTGAAACGTCTCGCTAAGTGATACGAGTTCACCGCGCACGGCGTGGTGAGTGAACAGATAGCGGTGCAGTTGGTCGTGATTAGACATAATTTCTCTCTGTTTAATGGTTAACGCCGGTTATTCCGCGTCGCCATTTTTAAATTTGATCAGGTCGCGGCGTTCCTTTTTATCAGGACGACGATCCGGATGAGGCATGGTATTCATTTTGCGTGCCAGGGCGACTTTTTCCCTTTTGACGACGCTTGCCTCGGTTTCCTGATAGAGCTTTTGCGCTTCTTCCGCAGTGCGGCGCTGGAGGGTTAAACCCAACACCAAGACCGTTTTCTCGTCATTTCCCTGACGCAGGGTAATTTCGGCGTTCATTTCCATCAGCTTGCTGGGCTTACTGCGCTGACCGTTGTAATGCACTTTACCGCCATCAACCATCTCCCGTGCCAGCGCACGGGTTTTGTAAAAACGCGCCGCCCACAACCATTTGTCGAGGCGGATTGCGTTGTCATCTTCGTCCGTTTTACCCTTCATTCGTCTCTCCAGGGGTGAGCGAGGTTTACGCGACCCTGCCTGCAACCGGTTGAATCAATGGCAGCAGGCTGCGGTAATCGCTGATCGACGGGTGCGCATCAAAGGACTTATCCGCCAGAGTGGAGTCGGGGTTTTCTATACCCAGACAATAGCGGATACCAAAGGTTTTTGCCGCATTGAGGATAGGTTCACCATCATCCACAAAGAGGGTGCGCTGTGGGTTAAAACCTGTTTGCTGTTGTACTGCCGCCCACAATCGCTGATCTTCCTTCGGATAACCAAATGTGTGGGTGGAAAGTAATAAATCAAGGTGCTGGTCTAAACCCGTGTGCTGACATTTCACCGCCAGGCTGTGCGGGTGGGCATTGGTCAGCAAAATGGCTGTGCGGCCACTATCGCGTAACTGCTGTAAAAACGGCAGGGTATCGTCACGCAATCTGGCGTTACTGCCGATATCGGTGGTCATCTGGTAGATATCCAGATCCAGCTTTTGGCTCCAGTAATCGAAGCAATACCAGTTCATGGTGTGCTGAACGGCGAGATATTCGGCATGGATATATTGACGCGCTTCCTCGAAGGCAATAGCGCGCTGCTGGCTCAGCGCCAGCGGTACGTCCTGCAACCAGAACTGGCTGTCGAAGGCCAGATCCAGCAGAGTGCCATCCATATCAAGCAGTACGGTATCAATAGTGTTCCAGTCGAAATCCGGGGACATGCAGGCTCCATATCGCCCGCCAGGTGGCATTTGTCAGCCACCGCAGGGAGCGAATGTTTAATCACAGGAAAGGGTTTCAGGGTAGCACAGGGGCCGCTGACACAGAAAGTCGTCAGTCCAGACTGCGAACCGTTGTAGTGACCAGTGTCGGATTGAAGCAGTTGTTGTAGTAATTCTGAATATTGTTCATGCGGTACTTATCTTTCAAGCGGCGCTTCACCAGCAGAATGCTGTTGAGCAGCAGGAAGACAATCAGCAGCAGCAGCAGCAGACTGGTGCCAAGGTAACGCCACAGAGTGGAGATATCTGGCTCGCTGTGCAGTGAAATATGGCGCGTCCCGTTAGCATCAGTACTGATGTTGGTAATAACGCCCTGCGCACTGAATGGCGTGTGCAACAACATTGAGGATAAATTCTGTAACTGCTTCCACTGGCCGAGTGGGTTGTAGGCATATAACGACACAGGCGGAACAGGCTGTTCTACCAACTGCTTACCTTCGTCATTACTGATCAAGAAGCCGCCCGGCGGCGGACTGTTTAACGTTTCCGCTGCACGGCGTGTTTCATGGGCGAAAAAGGAGGAGGTCGCGGTGTTAACCAGTTCGCTGAGTGATTGTGCACTCACCGGCCGCAATAGCACGTTCATGCCCTTCAATGTGCCAGATTTTGCGCGTTTAACTAACGTCGCCCAGTTATCCGCGTTGCCCAGATTGACCAGCGCATTTTTCAGCCGTACACAGTCATCGCTGGTGCTGCAAAGTGTTTGAGTTTTCAGCACGATGTCAGAAAAGTCATCCAGCAAAATCATGCCTGATTTCTCAATGGCCGTTGCCAACTGAGGGTTGATATTTTGTTCCAGGGTGTCACCCGGGTGCAACTGGGTGTTGACCGTGGTCAGCAGCGCCGTCGCGGCATCAATAGATTCTGATTCCGGCATCGGCAGCGGCGCGGCTTCATTCCAGTAAATCCCCGAGCAATCAAACGGCATAAACCCGGTAGGCGCTGTTCTGGCATTTGCCGGTGGAACGTAACACATGCCGGTACCCTGTACTTTCAGCGTATCACCGACGCGCAGCGGGGTTTTCTCCAGCGCCTGCACACTGCTGACCTGTGTGCTCTGCGCGCCCTGTAGCCAGGCAAGGCTGAGTTTCAGTGGCAGACCGAGCGGGACGTAAATCAGCAGCATCACCAACAACACTAACGCACTGGCCGCCAGTACCAGATTTTTTCCCCACAGCTGTAACGGGAAGTTTTTGACTTCGTCATGCAGTGAGAGATAGGCCCCCTGACGAACGACCTGGCTGTTCATGTAGAGTTCGACGTCCGTTGGCTGGCCCAGGTCCCGCCCAATATAGGCGTGCCAGTGCGGTGGATAAATTAGATCTACCGCGCCTAACGAAATATTGCTGATATCGCCCTGCTTTGATTCACCAAACAGGCCCCAGCGTTTAGGCTGACCGCGCAAGCAGTGGATCTCTTTACGGTTTTTCCCCAGACGCTCAGCCAGAAAACGCCAGCCGACCCATCCGAGCAGAAGGGCGGCTATCGCCAGCATCCACGGTAAAATCACCGCTGGCCCTACCAGGGTGATAAACAGCAACAGCATCACTGCGGAAATCGCCAGCGCTTCACGCACGCCGTTGGAGCGGGTGAGGGCATGCTCTTCGCGGGTCTCGTAGCGAACCTTCACCAGCTGAATATGTTCACTTTCTTCATGGCGGATCGAAGCATTTTGCGGTGGTGTGGGTATGACTGAGGGGCCGGGGGCAGAACGTTCGTAAATATGGTCGACCAGAGAGTGCCCGTTGAGCGAAATCACCAGCGGCACCGTTTGGGTTTTGATCAGCTCAACGTGGTTTTCATGGGCGATGTACTGCTCCCAAAACGGGGGCAGATGGATTTCAGTCGTTTCCAGAAAATAACGCCATTTATTGGGTTCTTCGCTGGCAACCCCATAGCGGGTGATGGCGCGGGTCACGGTGTAGACACTTTCGCTTTTGGCCGTCAGCGTGAGCTTGTCGCGTTGGAGCATTAAATTACTGCGGTGGGTGATCGGGGTCTGGCTTAGCTTTTCATTTTGGCGCAGATATTGCTCGACAGCGTCGCGCTCCTGCTGCGTCAGCTTGCGTTGATTGGGCTTGGAAAAATGCACATTGGAAGTCGCCGTACTACGGCGACGGACGATAAACCAGAGGAATACCCCTGCGGCAATGACGGTGAGACACAATAAAAAAAGTGTAACGACTACTGTGCTCATCCGATCCCCTGACTAAGATGACTGATATCGACGCGTTGGAAAGACATGTTTATGAATGAGTTATTCGTTTAATTGCTTCATAAAAACAGCCATTTTCGATCATACCAATAATCTCAACGTAGAGGGTATCGGTATAATCCTATTTTTATACGTGAAGCTTTTTGTTAAGGGTTATTTCTCGGATTTGAGAAGCGGATCCCGAACTCCCATGCGGAAATTTCCTGGCTGACGGTGACGATACCGAATTTATGTCGCACAAATATTGCGATGAAGGTTCGCATTAACGCACAATGCCATTAAGTGACAACGAATTGAAACCCATTGCGTCACCGGTATCAGGTGAACAATAAATTGGGGAACACATGGATAAGCACCTGCAAAAACCTGAGATTCACAAAGTGACAACGGTCGCGAGCTCGCGCTTGTTCACCATTGAATCCGTCGATCTTACTTTCAGCAACGGCGTGCAGCGCGTCTATGAACGCATGCGCCCATCGAACCGTGAAGCCGTGCTGATTGTTCCGGTTATCGGCGAAGACCTGCTGTTGATTCACGAATATGCCGTGGGTATCGACAGCTATGAGCTGGGTTTCCCCAAGGGGTTGATTGATCCCGGAGAAAGTGTGCTTGAGGCTGCGAACCGGGAGTTGATGGAAGAGGTAGGCTATGGCGCGCAGCACTTCGATTTCCTCTCTCAACTGACTATGGCCCCTTCGTATTTCTCCAGTCGCATGAATATTGTCATTGCCAAAGGGCTGTACTCGCAAAGCCTGGAAGGGGATGAGCCGGAACCGTTGCCACAAACCCGCTGGCCCATCGCCCGCATGATGGAGCTGCTCAACGAGCCTGACTTCAACGAGGCCCGCAACATCAGCGCACTGTTCCTTGCCCGTGAATTTCTGCTGAATAACCCGCTCTAGTTTTTGCTCTTCTTAACGTCCTGAAAATTTCTCAATAAAAATCTATGGTCACCCCCGTTTTTGCAACACCGATTTTGATTTATGATGGGCTTGCTTAAATCTATACGGCGTCTGATGGGCAACACTACGTTGCCCGCGCCACGATGAAGTCCGCGCCTGCAGAACCTTAAAAAGCGGA